>Ga0299912_10000013_pt1 | contig 284238 bp, 267 predicted proteins | sample RVTome_2_FD_207667 | JGI IMG/M metagenome (GOLD analysis project Ga0299912, IMG submission 207667) | Soil microbial communities from uranium-contaminated site in the Upper Colorado River Basin, Wyoming, United States - RVT95D214 (version 2) ... | reverse complement strand
GCTGATCCTCCTTGTATTGCGGTGACGTTAGACACCACCATCTTACAACGCGAGGCTCTCAGCCGCCTTTCACTGACTTCTTGCTTGGCGTTTCCCGCCGTCGCGTAGCTTAAGGTAGTGCCATGAGTGTCTGACCCCATTTGTTGTGTGCGGGGTGGGTTGGATTCTAAACAGCATAGCATATGTGGCGGATATCGTGTCTGACCCCATTTGTCTTGTTTTTTGTCCTTATAACAATTTCTGCCCAGAGCTTGAATGAACATCAGCAACCACATTTTGGTTACCAAATCTCCCTTGGAGATTCACAACAAGTTTGCTATACATTTGTTTTTGGTACTCTGAGAAGCTCGACTTCCCTGCAACTATCACCCTCAACCTCCATGGTTTCTTATGCAAAGGTGGCATAAAAACACCAAAGTAGTCCTGTGCAGCATCCGAACTCGTAAAGTACAAGTCCTCTCTAGGATAGTCAGGGGAGGGATTAACCTCTTCAAGTCCCATATCCCTTAAAACGTCTTTGACATCTACAATCGTGTTGGCAGAGATCGCCACATCCAATATTGTGATATCGGCCTCATCGCTAGCGACACACCCGACCAAGCAAACCGCAAAAACTAGTCCACTGACTATCGCGAACACGACCCGCCTGGTCCACTTGCAGGAACGGAAATCCATGAGCACTCCAATAAGTTATAGTGGCTATGAGTAGCCTCACCAACGCTGACACCAGGCCCTCCAGCAAGCGCAGCAGAGACAGTCAATGCAAGAGCATGTGCAGGCACATACAACGCACCAAGCGCCGATTGGTTGGTATGAGCAAGCTCATGGTCTCTAACTGTTACGCCTGATAGCCCTGATATCTTACTATCCAAGAAACTTGCATCGCCAGACACTACATTCCCAAAAGTTATCGCGCCGCCAAACCGATTGTTATATTCTAATCAAAAGGGTCAGCTTCGAAAATCTTTTTGAGCTACAGCCATGCCTCGTCGACTCCACACTAAATTAGCGCAGAATCAGCAAGCGTAGCCAGGATGAAATGAAATCCGGATACCTTGGCGTCAGACACAATATCAGTCGCCACATCATGATGATTGCGAAGTATCCCGAAGGTCAAGCGCCAATTGCCGTTTACCGTCACTGAGCAAGTGTAGCTCGAATGGAAGGGCATCCCGGGGAAACAAATCACGCCGGTTGATTCCCGGATTGCGCTGCGCTGCATCCGGGCTACATTTACTGCCGTAGGGGGAAGGTAGTAGACAGGGGCGGGCTCACGGCTCGACCCTGTGCTTTTATGTGCAGCGAAATAAATGCGGGCTGCCGCGACCAGCCCGCCCGGCTAGTGCCGTCTCTTCTCGTTGACGCACTCGTGCAGCAGTTCCACCCCGCCTTCTTCGCTGAGGGTTTCCAGGCGCACGGTGAAGCCCCACAGGCGGGCGAGGTGCCTCATCACTTCACCCGCGGTGTCGCCGTGGAGCGGACGCCGGTTGTACTGGGTGTGGCGCAGGGTGAGGGAGCGGTCGCCGCCGCGGTCGACGCTCCAGACCTGGATGTTGGGCTCGCGGCTGCCGAGGTTGTATTGGTCGGCGAGCGCCTGGCGGATGGTGCGGTAGCCGCGCTCTTCGTGGATCGAGGTGATTTCGAGCTGGCTGCGGGCGTCGTCGTCGAGCACGCTGAACAGCTTGAGGTCGCGGATCACCTTGGGCGAGAGGTATTGCGAGATGAAGCTTTCGTCCTTGAAGTTGCGCATGGCGAAATCCAGCGATTTCACCCAGTCGCTGCCGGCCAGTTGCGGGAACCACTCGCGGTCTTCGTCGGTCGGGTTTTCGCACATGCGGCGGATGTCGCTCATCATGGCGAAGCCCAGCGCGTAGGGGTTGATGCCCGAGTAGTATTTGCTGAAGTAGGGCGGCTGGGTGAGCACGTTGGCGTGCGATTGCAGGAACTCGATCATGAAGCCGTCGTTGACCAAACCCTCGTCGTACAGCGTGTTGAGTATGGTGTAGTGCCAGAACGTGGCCCAGCCTTCGTTCATGACCTGGGTCTGGCGCTGCGGGTAGAAGTACTGGGCGATCTTGCGCACGATGCGCACGACCTCGCGCTGCCACGGCTCCAGCATGGGCGCGTTCTTTTCGACGAAGTACAGCAGATTTTCCTGCGGCTCTTCGGGGAAGCGGGCGCGCACCTTTTTTCCCGCCGGCGTGACGCGCGACGGTACCGTGCGCCACAGGTCGTTGACCTGCGATTGCAGGTATTCCTCCCGCTCCTGCTGGCGCGCCTGTTCCTGTTGCAGCGACAGCGGCGACGGGCGCTTGTAGCGGTCCACGCCGTAGTTCATCAGGGCATGGCAGGAATCCAGGATCAGCTCGACCTCCTCATGGCCGTAGCGCTGCTCGCACTCGGCGATGTAGTTGCGGGCGAACACCAGGTAGTCGATGATGGAATCGGCGTTGGTCCAGGTCTTGAACAGGTAGTTGCCCTTGAAGAAGGAGTTGTGGCCGTAAGCCGCGTGGGCGATCACCAGCGCCTGCATCATCATGGTGTTTTCTTCCATGAGGTAGGCGATGCAAGGGTTGGAGTTGATCACGATCTCGTAGGCCAGGCCCATCTGGCCGCGGCGGTAGCGCTTCTCGGTGGAGAGGAACTGCTTGCCGAAGGACCAGTGGTGGTAGCCCACCGGCAGCCCGACCGAGGAATAGGCGTCCATCATCTGCTCGGCGGTGATGATCTCGATCTGGTTGGGATAGGTGTCCAGCCCGTAGTTGGCCGCCACGCGGGCGATCTCGTTGTGATAGCGCTCGATCAGCTCGAACGTCCATTCCGATGTGTTTGAAATGATGTTTGTGCTCATGCCGTCTGCTTCTTGAAGAGTTCCCGGAACACCGGGTAAATGTCTGCCTGCGATTCGATGTGCTGCATGGCGAAGTTGGGGCAGGCGCTCTTGACCGTGAGGTATTCCAGCCACAGGCTCTGGTGCAGCTCGGGCGTTATTTCGATGTAGGCGAAATACTGCACCAGGGGCATGATGCTGCCGAGCAGAAGGTCGCGGCAAATGGGCGAATCGTCGTTCCAGTTGTCGCCGTCCGAGGCCTGTGCAGCGTAGATGTTCCAGTCCGCGGTGGGGTAACGCTCGGCGATGATGTCGCGCATCAGTTCCAGCGCGCTCGACACCACAGTCCCGCCGGATTCGCGCGAGTGGAAGAAATCCTCCTCGTCCACTTCCTTGGCGACGGTGTGATGGCGGATGAACACCAGGTCGATCTTCTCGTAGGTGCGCGTGAGGAACAGGTAGAGCAGGATGAAGAAGCGCTTGGCGATGTCCTTGCGCGCCTCGTCCATGGAGCCCGACACGTCCATGAGGCAGAACATCACCGCCTGCGTGCTGGGCTGCGGCCGCGGCACGCGGTTGTTGTAGCGCAGGTCGAAGGTGTCGATGAAGGGGATGGCGCGGATTTTCCCCCTGAGGCGCAGGATTTCCTCCTCGATCTCCAGCGCCCGCGGGCTTTCCCCGGCGCCGTCGGCCACCAGTTGCTTGAGCTCGGCCTCCAGTTCGCGCACTCCGGCCAGATGCGGCGAAGACAGCGCGATGCGCCGTCCCAGCGCGCCCTTGAGGGAGCGCACCACGTTGATGTTGGAAGGGTTGCCGTCCGAGGTGTAGCCGGCGCGCACGCTTTTTTGTTTGACCAGCGTGGTGAGCCGGGTTTTCACCAGGTCGGGCAGTTCCAGATCCTCGAAGAAGAAGTTGAGGAACTCGTCGCGCGAGAGTTCGAAGGCGAAATCGTCCTCGCCCTCTCCGTCGTTGCTCGCCTGGTTGCCCTTGCCGCCCCCGCCGGACGGCCGGTCCACCTGGTCGCCGGGGATGAAATCGACGTTGCCGGGATGGATCATTTCCCTGCTGCCGCCGGAACCGTGCGAGAACTCCGGCTCGGAGATGTCCTTGGTGGGGATGCTGATTTTCTCCCCGCTCTCCATGTCGGTGATGCTGCGCCCGGCGACGGCGTCGGACACGGCCTTCTTGATCTGACCCTTGAACCGCTTGATAAAGCGCTGGCGGTTGATCGCGCTTTTGTTCTTGCCGTTCAGTCTGCGGTCGATGATTTGTGCCACGGTATCTGCCCTCAGGAAGACTTGCGCACGCGCAAGTACCACTCGCACAGCAAGCGCACCTGCTTGGCCGTGTACCCTTTATTCACCATGCGGTCGACGAAGTCCTGGTGCTTGCGCTGGTCGTCCGCGGAAGCCTTGGCGTTGAAGGAAATCACCGGCAGCAGGTCCTCGGTGTTGGAGAACATCTTCTTCTCGATCACCGTGCGCAGCTTTTCATAGCTGGTCCAGGCCGGGTTCTTGCCGGCGTTGTTGGCGCGCGCGCGCAGCACGAAATTGACGATCTCGTTGCGGAAGTCCTTGGGATTGCTGATCCCCGCGGGCTTCTCGATTTTCTCCAGCTCGTCGTTCAGCGCTGCGCGGTTGAACACTTCGCCGGTGTCGTGGTCGCGGTATTCCTGATCCTGTATCCAGAAGTCCGCATAGGTCACGTAGCGGTCGAAGATGTTCTGGCCGTATTCGGAGTAGGACTCCAGGTACGCCGTCTGTATCTCCTTGCCGATGAACTCCGCATAGCGGCTCGCCAGGTATTCCTTGATGAAGGAGAGGTATTTCTCCTCCAGTTCCGGGGCGAACTGCTCGCGCGCGATCTGCTGCTCCAGCACGTACAGGAGGTGCACCGGGTTGGCGGCGATTTCCGTGTTGTCGAAGTTGAACACGCGCGACAGGATCTTGAACGCGAAGCGCGTGGACAGCCCGTTCATGCCCTCGTCGACGCCGGCGTAATCGCGGTATTCCTGGTACGACTTGGCGCGCGGATCGGTGTCCTTCAGGCTCTCGCCGTCGTATACGCGCATCTTGGAGAAAACGTTGGAGTTCTCCGGTTCCTTGAGGCGCGACAGCACCGCGAACTGCGCCATCATTTCCAGCGTGTCCGGCGCGCACGGCGCATCGGCAAGCGAGCTATGGACGAGCAGCTTGCGGTAGATGTTGACCTCTTCCGTCACGCGCAGGCAGTAGGGCACCTTGACGATGTAGATGCGGTCGAGGAAAGCCTCGTTGTTCTTGTTGTTCTTGAAGGTCGTCCACTCGGACTCGTTGGAGTGCGCCAGGATGACGCCGTCGAACGGGATCGCGCCGAAGCCTTCGGTGCCCTTGTAGTTGCCTTCCTGGGTGGCGGTCAGCAGCGGATGCAGCACCTTGATCGGCGCCTTGAACATCTCGACGAATTCGAGCAGCCCCTGGTTGGCCAGGCACAGCCCGCCGGAGTAGCTGTAGGCATCCGGGTCGTCCTGCGAATAGGATTCCAGCTTGCGGATGTCGACCTTGCCCACCAGCGACGAGATGTCCTGGTTGTTCTCGTCGCCCGGCTCGGTCTTGGCGACCGCGACTTGGCGCAGCACCGATGGATGAAGTTTCACCACCTTGAATTTGGTGATGTCGCCGTTGAATTCGCTCAGCCGTTTCACTGCCCAAGGGGACATGATGGTGTTGAGATATCGACGCTGGATGCCGTAATCCTGCTCCAGAATGTCGCCGTCTTCGTCGGCCGAGAACAGCGAAAGCGGCGACTCGTTAACCGGCGATCCCTTGATGGCGTAGAAGGGGATCTTCTCCATCAGGTGCTTGAGTTTTTCCGCCATGGACGACTTGCCGCCGCCCACCGGGCCCAACAGGTACAAAATTTGCTTTCTTTCCTCCAGGCCCTGTGCGGCATGCTTGAAGTAGGAAACGATCTGCTCGATCGCGTCCTCCATGCCGTAGAAGTCCTTGAAGGCCGGGTAGATGCGGATCGGCTTGTTGGAGAATATGCGGCTCAGGCGCGGAATTTTGCGGGTGTCCAGCAGTTCCGCCTCGCCGATGGCCATCAACATCCGCTCGGCAGCGGTTGCGTATGCGGAAGGGTCTTTTTTGCAGATATCCAGGTACTCCTGAATGGTCAATTCCTCTTCCTTGCTTTCTTCGTAGCGGGATATGTAATGGCTAAAGATGCTCATCATGTTTTACCTCGTGCTGGTGCAGCATTCAACTGTTGTGGCGGTCGACACGCCAGGCATGCGACAGCCAAGTTCTTCGACACGAGGGTGGGGTTATTGTTCCCCCGATGATTTTGTGCCACGCAAGAAAAATGCTTTCGTGTCAGTTTGATTAACGGCAGAAAACCTGGGCGGCTTTAGCGCGCCGAAAAGGTCGAACCAATAAAAGCTATACTGGAATTGCGCAAGCAAAGGGAGGGGGCGATGACTGCACCGGATGAAGTGGACGATTTTGAACTATGGGCGAAGCTGGCCGAATCTGACCCCAGCGCATTCGAGGAGAAGCGCAGGCAGATGCTGGAAGAATTCATCGCGCGTGCGCCCACGCACCTGCACCAGCGCTTGCAGCGTTTGCAGTGGCGCATCGACCAGGAACGCGGGAAATGCAGCAATCCGCTGTCGGCCTGCGTGCGTCTTTACAGCATGATGTGGGATTCCGTCTGCGGCGACAACGGCCTGCTGTGGGCCTTGCAGAATGTTGCGGAGGGGGAGCTCGGCGGCGGAGTTCAACCGGTGCGGTCTGCCCAGGTGCTCGCGTTCAAGCCGAGGGAGGCGCTGCATCGGTAGCACGTGCATGAACGCACTTGCTTGGGATGGTTCGGATTGCTCCGGTTAAAGCACCACAAAGCCGCGACTGCGGCTGGTGCCATTACCCCAAACTGTGCGCCCCGCGTATTTTGCGTATGACCTTCCATGCCACCCACCCGCGTTGCAGCCATGCAACTGCGCGGTTCGGGCGCAGCGCCACCAGGAACACCCCGGCACCGACCAGCAGCGCCGGATGGCTTCTGAGATAGTGCACGGCAGCCAATCCTTTGTCGGCGATTGCCAGGGGCGCGCGCCACGGTTCCATACTTTGCGCCAGCGCGGTTCTTTGCGTCTCGGCCTGAGCCACCAGGCGGGCGCGGCGTTTGGCCAGTTCCGTCAACTTGTGGTTCATGGGCGTGAAGTCAGGCGTTCGCGGTCTTTGGCGAGTTCGGACAGGCTGGCGTGGAACAGGCGCGGCTTGATTCGGGCTTTGTTCAGGGCAAAGCTCCAGGCCGCCGCTCCGGCCGCCAGGAACAGTGCAGCGAGCAAGCCTACCACCAGCAGCCGGTGCGTTTCCCAAAAAGCGACGACGAGCAACAATGCGGTAAGCACGGCGCCGAGGCCGAAGCAGAATAACGCCACCAGCGTGGATATGAGCATGGCCCCCAGCCGCTCGCGCTCCTCTTCCAGTTCCGTGGAGAGGAGTTCAAGCCGGGTGTGCCCCACGGCAACGAGCGTCGCCGTGAGCATTTTCAGCGATTCGAACAAGCCCCCGCTTGCGCCAGGCGCTTTTTCCGACATGGCCGGCGACTAACGACGGCCGATGAGCAGGCCGACCACGAGACCGACGCCGGCTGCGATGCCGACCGCTCTCCACGGATTGGTGTGCACGTAGTCGTCGGTGGCGCGGGCTGCCGCCTTGGTACGGTCCAACATCGCGGCTTGAGCGTCCGCCAGCCTTGCCTTGGCGACGTGCAGGGAATCTTCGGCCCTGGCGCGGATCTCGGCGATTTTCTCGCCGGTCTGATTGGCCGTGGCTTTCAGCAGCGCCTCGGCATCCGCCACCACCACCTTGAAGTCGGCAATCAATTGCTGCTTCGTGACTTCGACGTCACCGGACGTTTCGCGTATCAACTCGGATGTATTCACGGTTTATTCCTCCTGAGAGAGTGGTTGTTTTGCAGTTTGAGTATGGGGCAAGTAACGGGCTAAATCAAGTTGTGGCTTGTCTTTGCGGGGAGCGGGCGGGGAGGGCAATTCTCAATCCGAACCCGGCACCGTGCGCCGCAGTTTTTTCGCTTCGCCACGCTTCTGCTTGGATTCAAGACGGCGCTTCTGTGAAGCCAAAGTTGGACGGGTTTTCTTGCGCGGCTTGGGCGCCTCGGTTGCCTGCCGGATCAACTCCACCAGCCGTTGCAGCGCATCGTCGCGGTTGCGCCCCTGGGTGCGGAAGCGCCTGGCTTCGATGATCAGCATGCCGTCTTCGGTCATGCGCCTGCCCGCCAGCTTCACCAGCCGGGCGCGCACATCTTCCGGCAGCGAAGGCGAATGGCCGGCGTCGAAGCGCAACTGCACCGCTGTCTCTACCTTGTTCACATTCTGCCCGCCCGGCCCCGAGGCGCGGATGAATTGCTCCTGGAGTTCGCTTTCGTCGATGGAGAGGGTGGGCGTGATGGGGATCATGGGGCGAAGCTTACGCCACGCCGGCAGGTTTGTTAACCTGCTGCGAGCCCCAGCGGCTGCAGCGTGAACCCTGGGAACACTTGATCCAGGGCCGGGTTGCCCAGGCGTTTTAGAACAATCTCGCCGAGCACTGTGCGGAAATCGGTGGTGACGGCGAGATCGCCGTGGTCCAGGGCCGAGTCGGCGAGGCCGGGCCATTGGCCGTAGACCTTGCCGCCCAGGATGCCGCCGCCCAGAACGAGCATGGCGCCGCCGCGGCCGTGGTCGGTGCCGAGGGAAGCGCTTTCCTTGAGGCGGCGGCCGAATTCCGTCATGACCACGACGGTGATTTGTCCCATGCCGCTGCCCATGTCGGTGGCTAGCGCGTTCAATGTGGCCGCGAGCGTTGCCACGTTGGTGGCGAAGGTGCCGCTGGCGCCGCCTTCGTTGTCGTGCGTGTCCCATCCCCCCAAGTCCACGCAGGCGGCCGCCAGGCCGACGTCTTCCTTGATCATCTGGGCGACGTTCGCCATTTGCCTGCCAAAGCTGTTGGCCGGGTAAATCGCGCCGTTGGCGGGCGCGTAGCCAGCCAGCCGCAGCCGCTCCATGGTGGTCAGGGCGGCAAAGGTCTGCGATGCGGTCTGCGCAAGCACACCGCTACCGGCGTAGAGCGTTTGCATGACGGGTTTGAGCGCATCGCCTCCGGGCATGCGGAAGCTGCCGATGCTGCTGACCCCCAGGGGCGGGATCGTTCCCATCAGGGACTTTTGCACGCGCGAACCCATGCCGACGCCGGTGAAGATGTCCGCCGGCAGGCCGAGCGTTTGCAGGTTCCGCCCGACCCAGCCGTCGTTGTACTTGAAGCCGGGGCGGCCGAATTCGATGTAGTCCTGCTGGTCGAAGTGCGAACGCGAGGGGTCGGTGGACCCGGCGGCGTGGACTATGGCCAGGGTCTTGTTCTGGAACCACGGCAGCAGTGGGGCGGCGGACGGATGCAGGCCGAAGAAGCCGTCCAGGTCCAAGGCCGCACCCGTGGCCGAGCCGGGGGCGGCGATGGCGATGGTGGGGCGGTTGGCGTAGTAGGCCGGTTCGGTGTACGGCACCACCAGATTCAGGCAATCCGCGCCGCCGCGCAGGAAGACATTGACGAGGACGTCGCCGCGATAGGCTCCCGGTGCGGCGAAGGCCAGGCCGGGCAGGAACCCGCTGGCGGCGCCGGCGGCGAGGGCGGCGCCGGCTTTCAGGAAGTGGCGGCGTGAAATGTTGTGCATGGGTGCTTTCCTCTGCTGGGGCGGGTCGTTATTTGACCTGGAAATCGGGGCAGGCGAGCACCAGGCCGACCGTGGCCGGCAGGCGCTGCGCAAGTGACGCGGCGGCCAGCGGCAACGTCGGCGCCTGATTCCCCGCGAGCGATGCGGCGATGGCCTGGCGGGACGTGCCGGGCAGCGACCCGTCCAGCAGAGCCTGGTTCAAGGCGGCGACGATGGTTTCCGGGGTGGTTGCGGCTCCGACGAGGGACGCCAGATTGACTTTGACGCCGTCGATGCGTCCACCCGCCAGGGCCTGCACGAAAGCCCAGCGGGCGAGCAGGTTGGAGGCGGTGAGCCACGCGGAGGCAGTGTCCGGGTAGCCGGTGGGTGGCTGGCAGCGGAACAGCAATTGGCCCATGGCGCTGCATTGCCCGTCGATGGCGCGTGCCAGCAGATCGGAAATTTCCACCGTTGCGTCGAGCGCGCGGATGCCGGCAACCGCCAGGTCGAAGGGGCGGCGCAGCTTCTTGCCCAAGGACGCCGCAAAATCCGCGCTCATGACTATGGCTTGAACGACCGCGGCGATGTTGCCCTGGCTGGCGCCGAATACGGCGGAAACGTCGGCAACCAGGGCATCGCTGGGGCTGTCGGAGACCAGGCGCCGGCACAGCTTGCGCGCGATGAAGCTGGCCGTGGAGGGGTGCGAGGCGAGGATGTCGAGCACCTGCTCGCCTTCCGCTGCGCCGGCGGGGCCGATGCTGTGGCCGAGCACGGTCTTGCTGCCGTTGTCGTGCCGCGCGGCGTCGAACTTGAATTCGCCAGTGGCGGCATCGACGGTCCATCCGGTGAACACTCGCGCCACCTCTTTCACGTCCTGCTCGGAATAGCCGCCGTTCACGCCGAGCGTGTGCAGTTCCATGATCTCGCGGGCGTAGTTCTCGTTGGGCCCCTTGGCCTGGTTGCTGCGGTTGTCCAGGTAATACAGCATGGCCGGGCTGTGCGCGCTGTTGCCCAGCAGGTCGCGGAATCGGCCCAGGGCATGGGCGCGGTTGCGTTGGTCGTCCTGGAACTTCAGGGGAAGGCAGAGGCTCTTGCCGATGTCGATGTTGAAATGGTCGTTCCAGAATTCCGTCGTCACCTCCGCCAGTTGGCGCTTGCTGAACACCGCGCGCACCACGGCGGCGTTGACGAGTTCGTGGGCGAGGTCGCGTTTATCCGCCTGTATGGTCTTGGAATCCAGCAGTTGGGCATTGCTCTGCTGGGTGGCGCGAATTTCTGCCAGACGCGCGTCGGCTGCGCTGTCGTCGATTTGCGCCGGGGCCAGTTGCTCGGCCACCCAGGCTTCGAAACCCATGTGGCCAATGCGCTCCAGTTCGCCCGGCCGCAGGCCGTAGCTTAGGCGCGTGGCGGCGAGCATGGCCAGGATTTTCGCGTCGCCGGGGGATGCGAGCGGGGGGAGCACCGCCGGCTGTGGGGCTGGGGGCACGTAGGGTGCTGGGGGCGGTGGCGGCGGCGCAAGCGGATGTTTCGGCTTCTTGTGCCGTCTTGGATGGTGGCCGAGTTTCGGCGGGCATGTGCGCTTCTTGCCGATTTTTTTGGCGTCGTCCTGGCCGGCGCCAAGACGCTGCAGCAGCCGCATTACGTTTTGATCCATGGTTGTTTCGCCCCCCGAACCAGTTCGCGATTTCACGATGCGAGCGCTGCCGCCCGCATTCGTTCGTCATGGATCATGCTACAGATTTGTTTCGCTGTCTATGCGAATGTAGTTGGATCGCCGTGCTGGCGTATGACGTTCAGGAAGTCGTCGCCGTACAGTTCCAGCTTTCTGTCGCCCACGCCGGAGACCAGGCGCATTTGGGCCGATGTCTGTGGGCGCTGTCGCAGCATGTCGAGCAGGGTGGCGTCGTGGAAGATGACATAGGGCGGCACGCCCTGGGTGCGTGCGATGGCCGTGCGGCAACTGCGCAGCGCTTCCCATAGCGGCTCGTCGGCGGCGTCGACCAGGTGCGACGCGCGCGGGGTGCGGGTCTTGTCGCGGCTCTTTTTCTCGCGCTTGCGGTCCTGGCGCAGTTCGATGCGCTGTTCCCCGCGCAGCACCGGGCGCGCGGCTTCGGTGAGGCGCAGGCCGCCATGGCCTTCCAGGTCCACGGCGAGCAGATTGCCCGCCACCAGTTGGCGGAACACGGAACGCCAGGCGTTTGCCTCCAGTTCGCCCCCGATGCCGAAGGTGGGCAGCCGGTCGTGGCCGAAGCTGCGTATGCGCTCCTCGTCCTTGCCAAGCAGCACGTCGATCAAATAGTTGACGCCGAAGCGCTGGCCGGTGCGGTACACGACGGACAGGGCTTTTTGCGCGGCTTCAGTGCCGTCCCAGGTCGCTACCGGTTCCAGGCAGGTGTCGCAGTTGCCGCAGGGGGCGGGCAGGTCGTCGTCGAAATAGCGCAGCAGCGCCTGGCGGCGGCAGGTGGTGACCTCGCAATAACCCAGCATGGCGTCCAGCTTGTGGCGCTCGACACGCTTGCGCGCCTCTTCGGAGTCGGACGACTCCACCATCTGCCGCAGCGTGACCATGTCGCCCAGGCCATAGGCCATCCAGGCGTTTGCCGGCAGGCCGTCGCGGCCGGCGCGGCCGGTTTCCTGGTAGTAGGATTCCAGGCTCTTGGGCAGGTCGAGATGGGCGACGAAACGCACGTTGGGCTTGTCTATGCCCATGCCGAAGGCGATGGTGGCGACCACGACGATACCCTCTTCCTTGAGGAAGCGCTCCTGATGCTTTTGCCGCAGGTCGGACGCCAGGCCGGCATGGTAGGGCAGGGCGTCCCAGCCTTTTTCCTTGAGCCATGCCGCGGTTTCGTCGACCTTTTTGCGCGACAGGCAATACACGATGCCGGCGTCGCCGCGGTGTTCGGCTTCGAGAAAACTCAGCAATTGCTCGCGCGCATTGTGCTTTTCGGTGACGCGGTAGCGGATGTTGGGGCGGTCGAAGCCGTCGATGAAAACGCTGGCCTGTTCCAGGTTCAGGCGCTGCGCGATTTCGCGGCGCGTGGCCTCGTCCGCCGTGGCCGTCAGGGCGATGCGCGGCACCGCGGGGAAGCGCTCGTGCAGCACGGAGAGTTGCAGGTATTCGCGGCGGAAATCGTGCCCCCATTGCGACACGCAATGCGCCTCGTCGATGGCGAACAGGGCAGGTCGCGTGCGTCCCAGCAGCTCCAGGAAGCGCGGCGTCATGAGCCGCTCCGGCGCGACGTAGAGCAGGTCCAGTTCGCCCTTCGTGAAGGACTGCTCGACCTCGCGCGCCTCCTGCGGACCCTGCATGGAATTGAGATAGGCGGCGCGCACCCCCGCCTGCAGCAAGGCGCTCACCTGGTCCTGCATCAGGGCGATCAAGGGGGAGACGACGATGCCGGTGCCGGGCCGCAGCATGGCCGGGATCTGGTAGCACAGCGATTTGCCGCCGCCGGTGGGCATCAGCACCAGGGCGTCGCCGCCCTCCGTCACGCAGTCGATGATCTCTTGCTGGCGCCCGCGAAAGCGGTCGTAGCCGAATACCGAGTGCAGCAGGCCCAGCGCGGAGTCGGCGGCCATCAGTGTATCCGCTCCTGCGCCTGTCCGCCGTAGTTCTTGAACTTCTCCAGCACCACGTCCATTTCGGCGTCGGACAGCAGCTTCGGCGTGCCGATTTGCAGGGCGCGTGCGTATTGCTCGCACAGGGTTTCCACTTCGAGTGCCAGCGCGGCGGCGTCCCACAGCGTGGCGCCCAGCGCGATCATGCCGTGGTTGGCGAGCAGACAGGCACGGTGCCCTTCGAGCGCCCGCAGTGCCTGAGAGGACAATTCCGGGCTGCCGAAGGTGGCGTAGGGCGCGCAGTGGATGTCCTTGCCGCCGGCCAGCGCGATCATGTAGTGGAAGGCCGGGATGTCGAGCCCGAGGCAGGCGAGCGTGGTGGCGAACATGGAGTGGGTGTGGACCACCGCCCCGATTTCCGGGCGCGATGCCAGGATGTCGCGGTGGAAGCGCCATTCGCTTGAGGGCATGCGTTGCCCGGTGCCACGGCCGTCGAACTCCATGAAGACGATGTCCGCAGGCTCCATCTCCTCGCAGGCCAGCCCCGACGGCGTGACCAGAAAGCCCTCGCCGCAACGCGCGCTGAGGTTGCCGGATGTGCCGCGGTTGAGGCCAGTCGCGTTGAGCTCCATACCGGTGGTTATGAGGTCTAGTCGCAGTTGCAGTTCGTTCATGTCGCATGCTCCGGGTAAAGGCCAAGCAGACCCGCGTGCGAGGCGGTGCAAACCCCGCGTTCGGTGATGAGTCCGGTGACGAGGCGCGCCGGCGTCACGTCGAAGGCGTAGTTGGCGACCGCGCTGCCGTGCGGCGTTAGGGTCACGGCAACGATTTCGCCGGATGCGGTGCGGCCGCGTATCTGCGCCACTTCCGCGCCGTCGCGCTGCTCGATGGGGATTTCGGCGACGCCGTCGTCCATGCGCCAGTCTATGGTGGGGCCGGGCAGCGCGACGTAGAACGGCACGCCGTTGTCGCGGGCGGCAAGCGCCTTGAGATAGGTGCCGATCTTGTTGCACACGTCGCCGCGGCGGGTGGTGCGGTCGCTGCCGACGATCGCCAGGTCGACCATGCCGTGCTGCATCAGGTGCCCGCCGGCATTGTCCACGATCACCGTGTAGGGCACGCCGTGGCGCTGCAATTCCCAGGCGGTGAGGCTGGCGCCCTGGTTGCGCGGCCGCGTTTCGTCCACCCAGACGTGCACTGGGATGCCTGCGTCGTGCGCCCGGTAGATCGGGGCCAGCGCCGTGCCCCAGTCCACCGTGGCCAGCCAGCCGGCGTTGCAGTGGGTGAGGATGTTGACGGCGTTGCCCGTTTTCCCGCGGATGGCGCGGATGATCTCCAGGCCGTGGTCGCCGATGGCGCGGTTGATCGCCACGTCCTCGTCGCAAATGGCCGCCGCCTCGCGCCAGGCTGCCGCTGCCCGGCTTGCTTGCGGCAGGGGGAGCAGTGCTGCGCGCATGCGCTCCAGTCCCCAGCGCAGGTTGACCGCGGTGGGGCGGGTTTGCAGCAGGGCCTGGCAGGCGTGTTCGATGGCGGTATCCGACGGGTCCGCGGCCATCGCCAGCGCCACGCCATAGGCGCCGGTGGCGCCGATCAAGGGGGCCCCGCGCACCTGCATGTCGCGGATGGCGGCGGCGGTTTGCTCCATGGTCGCCAGCCGCGCGATGGCGAAGGCGTGGGGAAGCAGGGTCTGGTCGACGATGTGCACGGTCCGCCCGTCGTCGGACGGCCAGATGGTGCGGTAGGGCAGGCCGTCAACGCGCATGGGCGTCGCGGCTGTATCGTGCGCGCTGGGCGCGATTGGGTAAGCAGAGCATGGCATCTATGATACACCGAGCCGTGCAAAAATTTGGCACGTCGCAACGGCCGGGAATTGCGGTTATAATCGACAGCGTCATCCTGAATCAAGCGACCGCCATGGAACTCACCGCCGCACTGCTCGAAAAGTACAGCAAACCCGGACCCCGCTACACCTCCTATCCCACCGCCCCGTATTTTGCCGAAACATTCGGCGAAAAGGAGTGGCGCGAGGAACTGCTGCAAAGCCAGAACGCCGGGCGCGACCTGTCGCTGTACGTGCACATCCCTTTCTGCGACACGCTGTGCTACTACTGCGGCTGCAACATGGTGGCGACCAAGAACTACGACAAGGCCAGCGCTTACCTGGACGTGCTGCTGCAGGAAATCGACCGCGTGGCGCTGGTCACCGCACCCGGCCGCCAGGTGCGGCAACTGCATTGGGGCGGCGGCACGCCGACCTATCTGCATCCTGACGACATTCGCCGCCTCGGCCGCCACATCGCCGCGCGCTTCCCCATCGGCGCGGATGCCGAAGTCGGCTGCGAGGTGGACCCGCGCGAGCTGACCCGCGAGCACGTAGAGGCGCTGGCGCAGGCCGGCTTCAACCGTCTGAGCCTGGGCGTGCAGGACCTGGACCCGCGCGTGCAGCAGGCGGTCAACCGCATCCAGCCCGAAGCCATGGTGCGCGAAGTGTACGGCTGGATGCGCGCCGAGGGCTTCCACAGCATCAACATGGATTTGATGGTGGGCTTGCCGCACCAGACCGTGGAGGGCTTCGCAGTCACGCTGGACAAGGTCATCGCCATGAGCCCCGACCGCCTGGCGGTATTCAACTACGCGCACGTGCCGTGGATGAAGAAACACCAGAAGCTCATCGTCGAGGCCGATCTGCCCGACTTCCCCACCCGCATCGCCTTGCAGCAACTGCTCATGGAGCGTTTGCTCAAGGCCGGTTACGTCTATGTCGGCATGGACCACTTCGCCAAGCCCGACGACGAGATGGTCAAGGCGCAGCGCGAAAAGACCCTGTACCGCAATTTCCAGGGCTACACCACGCACAAGAACTGCGACATTTACGCCTTCGGCGTGTCCGCCATCAGCCAGACCGACGACGTGTACGTGCAGAACTTGAAGAATCTGCGCGAATACCAGACGCGCATCGGCGCCGGCGGCCTCGCCACCGAGCGCGGCGTGCGCATTTCGCAGGACGACAAGCTGCGGCGCGACGCCATCCTCACCATCATGTGCGACCTGGAGCTGAACAAGCAGGCATTCTCCGGCAAGTGGCACATCGACTTCGACGCCTATTTCGCCGACGCCCTGCCGGAATTGCAGGAAATGCAGCAGGACGGCCTGGTCGCGCTGACTCCGGAGGCGATCCGCGTCACCGACACCGGGCGCATTTTTCTGCGCAACATCGCCATGGCGTTCGACGCCTACCTCAAGCAGGCGGCGGATGAGAAGCCGCGCTATTCGCGCACGGTGTAGCCGGTTGCGCTGCCCTGGGATAGCTTCTACAATTGACCAGAAGCCCCGTGTCGACGGGGTTTGTAACGAAGCGAACACTAGGAGTTCCCCATGATAATCCGCGAAATCCTGACGTTGAAAGGCCCTGGCGAGATCTACAGCATCTCCCCCGAGCAGTCGGTGGCCGAGGCGGTCCGGTTGATGGTGCAGCACGACATCGGTTCGCTCGTGGTCAGGGGTAAGGATCGCATGGTCGGGCTGGTTACCGAGCGCGACGTGTTGCGTGCCCTGAATGAAAAGGGCGGCGATCTGTCCCGCCTCAAGGTGAGCGAGTTGATGACGACCGAACCCATCATCGGCAACCCTGAAGATACCGTGGACTATCTCAGGGGCGTCATGACCGAGCAACGCATCAGCCATTTGCCGGTGGTCGAAGGCGAGTCTTTGCTGGGCATCATCTCTTTTCACGACGTCGCGAAAGCCTGCCTCAAGGAGGCAAGCTTCGAGAACCGCCTGCTCAAGCGCTACATCAAAAACTGGCCGGAGTAATCGCGCCTGTTCCGCTGCGTTTCATCTGCCGCACGCTTCTCCCCCGAACTCTCCTATCATCGCAGCCCGCGCAAGGAATCTTTGCTAACGGTCATGGCGAACCGCCGCCCCTGCTGATGAAACAGCGATTCGCCATGACCGTCCCTCTCTCCTTGCTCTCTCCCGCAAGCGGGCGAGAGGGACGCAGTCTCGCTACGCGAGTTTCACGTTAAAGATTCTGCGCGGTTGTGCCGCTATTTACCCATGAGTTTCCCGATTTATTCGCTTTGCGCAAACGCTTGTTGTTGGCGATAGCGTCGAGTTTTCGACGCCGTGGGCCAAGTTGTTGCGAGTAAGAGAGCACCTGGAACAGAACAATGTTTAACCTGAAGAAAATATTTGCACAAACGCCGCAACATCCCATGGGCAGCGCGCGCGAGGCCAGGAAGATGTTGGCGGAATTGGATGCCGACGATCCGCACAAGGCCTTCGAGGAAATAACCTTCTGGCTCGGGGCGGCGGCGGATGCCGCCGGCTACGCACTGAAAGAGCGCGTTGCAGCGATTGCGCTGCTGGACGAAGCGGCCCAGCAGTTCCAGCGCAGATTCAGCCACGACTATCTGACCGCATCGCGCATGCACAAAATACAGGAGAATCGCCTGTGGCTGTCTGTTTCCGAGTTTTCGAAGCGTCTTGCCGCAGCCTATCTGCTGTGCATCGGGGAGTATGAGGCGGGGGCGAAGGGCGCGGAGCAGGCCAATGACGATCTGCCGGTCGTCGCGGCGCGAGCCATGCGGGCGCTGGGCACGCAGAACAAGTGGCTGCACTTCCGCTATCGCCTCGCCGACGAGCGCGTTTGGGGCGATATCGCGCGCATCTACCGCTTCGCCGAGGCAAAGCTTTTTGCACGCAGCCTCGTCTTGCCGTATCCCGATGCGGCTGCGCCCAGCAGCGTACAGCAGGAATTGCTGAAAATCCTCATGCTCGAAATTTCTTCGCCGGACCGGCTGGTGCCGGCGCAGATCGAGATGGCGGACCGGCTCGCGAGTCACCTTGTGAGTTCGTTCGTGTTTGGCGAGGCTGTGGACGACGCCAACTATTGCTTCGATCTTGCCGCCAGAAAGCCGCCGGCGAGGCTGGTAAAGGGCGAACGCCTGGGCGTAACGAAAAGGGTATTCGGCGCCGGCAGCGCACCGCAAAAACTCGGGTTGCTGCTGCAGCAGGTGGAAACCGGCACGGTCCCGCAGGAGCTCGCTCTGGGCGAGGTCGTGCGCACCGACGACCTGCTGGATCTGTTGCGCCACCTTGTTCAGACCTGGTCGCAGCATCCGCCCCAGCGCAAACACGAGCGCAAGAAACAGGTGTCCCGGCTCAGCGTGGTGCATGGTATTGCGGAGATCAGGCGCAAGATCGCCGGCACGGAAACTGCCAGCCAACCCGCCATGCTCGAAAACAGAGACCTGTTCTACCAGGAGCGGGCGGACCTGAAACTGTACGGATTCGTCACGGAAAAAACCAAGCAGATGATGGCCCAAAGTGCGGCCAAGGCGACGGAAGCAAGGCATGAGATCGTCGCCGAGGGCGCAGAAAGTTGGGTGATGGAGAACGTCAGCGAATGCGGCTTCGGGGCCGTGATTCCTCAGTTCGCCGAAGACTGGCTTAAACTGGGGGCGTTGATTGGATTGCGTGCCGAGGCCGGCACGCAATGGAACGTAGGGGTGGTGCGTCGCGTCGGCAGGGATGCGCGCATGAAGGTGTACATCGGCATCGAGACGCTGGCCCATGTGCCCGTTTCGGCGAGGTTGCGTGCCTTGAACGGGCCGGCGTCGGTGTGGGATAAAATATCGGATGCCGAAGCCAGCGAATATGTCTACGCGATCTTGTTGCCTGCTTCCAGCCATTGCCTGGAGCAGGACTGTTTGTTGCTGGAGCCCGGCGCCTTCGATGCGCACAAGACCTGCGAACTGATCGTCGGCGGCGACAGGCGTTTGATCAAGCTGACTGGAGTGCTGGAGCGCGGCGACGATTTCGAGCGGGTCGGTTTTGCCGAAGCGGCCACATCCCAGTGAGCCGCTCGCCGCTGCCACCAAGTCGAAAATGGCCGTCGGATGGGCTTTGCGGGCACTTTGCAACCCCGCCAACATTGCAATGCTGTAATATTCGTGGTAAACAAACAACGAGCGCCATGGCTTGGCATATTTCTTGCGAATGGCATCGCGAAGCCGGCCGAGCGCGGTCCGGTAAAATTTTAGAGTAACTGCATGTTCGATTTTCTGACGCTTGGCCGCAGGATTCCGCAAGACCCGCTGGCGAATCTCAAGGCGGTCACGCTATGGATGAAGGAATTGCCGCTGGGTGACGTCTACGCCGCCCACGACAAGATCGTGCGCGGTCTGGTGGAGTTCAACGAAGCCGAGAAGCCGCTGACCAGGGAGCGCTTGCAGGTCCTCATGCATATCGACGAGACCGCGCGCGAAATGCAGCAGAGCCTGTGCCAGCAATACCTCCTCAATCCGCGCATGTCCAAGGGCGCTGAAAGCCGTTTGTGGAATGCCGTGCATGCGTATTATTGGGAGGTTACGCGCGGCTATCACGCCTTCATCATGGATTACGTCGCCAACCCCGGCGGCAGCAAAATCAAAACCCTGGTTCCATTGATTACCGCGCGGGCGATCCACGATTTTGCCCATATTTTCAAATGGCGCTACTTCCGCTACGAAAAGGTGGAAGAGAAGGCCTGGAAGCGCCTGCACAATCTCTATCACTTTGCCGAATTCGAGGAATTCGAGTGCGAGCGCATGCCGCTTTACGCGGGCGACAGCGGCCAATCCAGTTGTGCCGACGGCTATCTTCATGCGCTGATGCTGGACACGCTGAATTCGGGAGGGCTTTACCCCAAGCAAATCGAGCTGGTGTCGGTCTGGCTGGAAGGCTGGACGCACATGCTGCAACTCGACAAGGTGTACGACCCGGCGCGGCACGCGTTTTTCGTCAATCTCGGCCAGTCCGGCGGCGGTCGCCGTATCCGCAAGGGCGCGGGGGACGAAATGTGCCGCTATTGGGGGAGCGCCGGCCTGACCGAGCGTCTCCTCGAAATCAAGTCTTCCCTGCATGACGGCAGCGCCCCGGCTCAACTGGGCTTGAGCGAGGATTGCAAGCTGCCGGGCTGCCTCGATCTGCTGGAGCACGTGCTGGCCCAATGGGCGCCTGTGGTCAAGCGGGTGCGGCGCAAACACGAGCGCAGCCGCGTGATGAAGATGATCGAAGTGGTGAACGGGCTGTCGGAGATCTGCGTGCAGCTCAAGCACGACAACGAACCGGCACGGAAAAAACACAGTTTCGACGATGGCGAACTCAGTTACGAGGAAATGGTCGACGTCAGGCTATATGGCTTCGTCACCGAACGCACCTTGAACAAGCTGGCGAGCAAGGCGGACAAGGCGGCCCCGGTGGCTCACTACGAGCGCTGGGCGATGGAAAACGAGAGCGAACGAGGTTACGGCGCCACCGTCGCCGAAGTCAGCAACGACTGGGTGCGTTTGGGCAAGCTGGTGGGGATGAAGCCGGAGCGCACCCGTCATTGGCGCGTGGGCGTGGTGCGCCGGCTGCACAAGCTCTCCAGCAGCCAGCGCCATGTCGGGATAGAGTTGCTGGCGGAAACCGCGGTCACGGTTCTGCTGCATCCCAACAAACAGAACCAGTCCAGCGGCTATCTCGTGGATGGCATCGACCCGGTGGACGTGACGCTGCCGGTGGCGGCCATCTACCTGCCGCGGGACCTCGGCGCCGGCGAGCACGGCAGCCTGGTCATGGACGGCTCCGAATACGCGATGGGCCGGTTGTTCAAACTTACGGCCAGCGGCAAGTCCTACACGATCCGCCTGAAGGATGTGGTGGAAAAAGGCAGCGACTGGCTGCGCGCCGGCTTCGAGGTTTTGTCGAAGAGCGTTTAACGGCTAGTGCGAGTGCTGAGTGCTGAGTGCTGAGTGCTGAGTGCTGAGTGCTGGGTGCTGAGTGCTGAGTGCTGAGTGCTGAGTGCTGAGTGCTGAGTGCTGAGTGCTGAGTGCTGAGTGCTGAGTGCTGAGTGCTGAGTGCTGAGTGCTGAGTGCTGAGTGCTGGGTGCTGGGTGCTGGGTGCTGGGTGCTGAGTGCTGGGTGGTCGCACTCAGCACTCAGGACTCAGCACTCGCCTCAACCAGCCGCCGATGTCCGCGATTTCCTCGTCGCATACCGAGTGCGCCATGGCGTACTCGTGCCACTCCGGCGCGTAGCCGCAATCCCGTAGGAAATCTCTCGACTGCGCGCCCCGGGACATTGGAATGACGTTGTCCATGCGGCCGTGGGCCATGAAAATGGCGCAACTGCGGTTGGCCGCCGCAGCCTCGTCCGGGAGTGCGGCCTTCAGCGGCAGGTAAGTAGACAAGGCGAGGATGCCGGCAAGGGCTTCGGCATATCGCAGCGCGGTGTGCAGGGCTATCGCCCCGCCCTGCGAGAATCCTGCGAGCACGATGCGCGCAGCCGGAATCCCGCGTTGTTTTTCCCGTTCGATCAATTCCACAATGCTTTTCTGCGAGGCGCGGATGCCGGCTTCGTCCTCCCCGGCTGCGAGGTCGGGATGGCTGATGTCATACCAGGCCGGCATCACGTAACCGCGGTTTATGGTGACCGGCATCTCGGGCGCATGCGGAAAAACGAAGCGCACCGGCAAAGACGGCGGTATTCCCAGTTGCGGCACGATGGGCGCGAAATCGTGGCCGTCGGCGCCCAATCCGTGCAGCCAGATCACCGCCCCGCGGGGTTGCGGGCCGGTTTCGATTTCGAGGGGAGGGATCATCCTAAAAACGGCTATTGGACGCAGATGAAAGCCGATAAATGCCGATAACACATGGTGTTATTGACATTCACATTACCACCCAAAAGGTGAGTGGGAAATGTTTTGTAATGCTTTGAATCATCTGCGTTCATCTGGGTTTATCAGCGTCCAACTACTTTTTATAGGATCATTGCTTGGACAGCACGTCGAAGCTGATCAGGGCGAAATCGTCGGATTGCTCCAGCGCCTTGCGCAACCGGATGCTATAGGACTTTCCCTGTGCCGAGAGTTGCGCCGTTTTTGCCGGTGCAAAAAATCCTTTGGCGACCAGCAAACTGCGTGCGAGCTGGATCTGTGGGGTTTCCGGCAAGTAGAGGGCTTCGGCCGTCCGCCCTCCGCCGGACGCATCGCTTTGCGTGGCGCCCAGCTTGACCAGTATCGGGGTCTGGCTGAGCGTTTGCAGGCCGACATAGACCTTGCCGGAAGGATCGTTGTTGATGCGGCGCACGATGCCGATGCAGAAATGTTTTTTGCTGAATGGCTTCAGTCCGACCAGCATGCCGATCTTCAGGGAGCTGCCAGGCTCGGCATCGAAGGCCACGCCGAAGCCGCTCTGCGATTCGTTCTCGATGACCCAATGCTTCAGGGTGGGCGCGAATAATTCCGGTTCGGCGGCGGTCAGGACGGTCGCGCTTTGCTCTGCCCCGTCCTGAGCGATCTGTGCCAAATGCAGATTCACCACTTCGCCCCCGCCGCTTGCCGCAGCGCGAGCCCGGGAGCGAGGCTTGAGCTGTGCGAGGATTTCCGGCAATCCCTGGACCACTTGCGCAGATTTTTCGCTCGCCTGGCGCTCGTGCTGGCGCGTCGTTCCCAGGCAAGACCAGCGTTTGCGTACCAGTTCGATCAGTTCCAGGCAGGACGGCAGACGGCAGTTTTCACTCAGTTTCAGACGGGCCGGGATTTCCCCGCTCATCAGTTGCTCGACCACTTTCTGGATGGTGATTTGCAGCAGCGCGGTGCTCAAGTAGTGATACTTGTCTCCCACCATGTTGCGGCGCAGCTTCATGGCTGGCCTGCCGTCGGCCGTGTTCACTGCGAACAGTTGGCGGTGCGGGCGGAACGTGTCTTCGACGGTGACGCTGGACGACCAGCTATCGAGCCATTTGTCGATCATCTCGATCTGGCCTGGGAGGAGGTTTTCAGTGCCCGCCAGTTGCAGCATGAGCGGTTGCGCGTACTCGGCAACGCAACTGGTTTCATCCTGCCCCGGAAAGAGGTGGAGCGGAGTCTTGTCGAAGTTTTCACGCTCGGCAAACAGGTAAAGGCGGTGCAGATTGCGCCACACCTGGGCTTCCACCGGAAGGTAGCGCAAGTGTTTCCACTTCGCCTGCATCGCATGGTAGTGCAGCGCCTTGGCGGTGATCAGGGGGATCTGATCCCATAGTTTGTTGCTTGGGTTCTTGGCGAAAGCGCGCACGCACAAATTGTATGCCGTGGCCATTTCGTCCCAGAAGCCGAGTATGGTGGGAAGGCTGCTTTTTTCGCCGGTGTCCGGCTGGTCGATGCGGGACATGTATTCGCTGCACAGGATTTCCTGCAGCGCGCTGGCTTTTTCGTCCAGGTAGAGCAGAACCTTGATGCGCTCTTTCAGCGACTTGGCGGCCTTCTGGTTCATCCCTGCCACGGTCTTGACGATTTCCGCCTGGGCGCGGCGCACGTCCTTGTGCGGGAGTTCCTGCACCCAGATCGTGGCGGACCTGAGATTGGCGATGGGATCGTCCGTGTTCCGGTGCAGGATCGCGCCGATGAATCCCTTGAGATCGAACATCTTGCTCCTCGTTACTGCCGGCTGTGGTCGGCGTGCATCTATGTTGACGATGGGGGCCGCATCGCCGACTTCGGGCGAAACGCCTTGACCGCTTCCTCGTCGGTTTCGATGTAAGGTCCGCCGAGCAAATCGATGCAGTAGGGGACGGCTGCGAATACGCCGTCCAGGGTTTCCTTGATCGCCTTGGGTTGCCCCGGCAGGTTGACGATCAACGCCTTGCCGCGGGTCACGCCGACCTGGCGCGAGAGTATCGCGGTGGGCACGTACTTGAGGCTGACCGCGCGCATCTGTTCGCCAAAACCGTCCAGCACCCGGTCGGCGATCGCCAGTGTGGCGTCCGGGGTGACGTCGCGCGGCGCCGGGCCGGTGCCGCCGGTGGTCAGCACCAGGTGGCAGCCCTGCTCGTCCACCAGTTCCTTGAGGGTCGCTTCGATCAGTTCGCGTTCGTCTGGGATCACCCTGGCGATGGCGTTCCAGGGGGAGGTGAGTGTCTTTTCCAGCCAATCTTTCAGCGCCGGAATGCCCTGGTCTTCGTAAACGCCTTGAGATGCCCGGTCGCTAACGGTAACGAGGCCGACAACGAGTGTTTCGTTTGCAGTGTGCATGGCCGGATTTCAGTCGGTTGTATGATTAAGCGGGCAATCGTACCGCGGCGCCCGGAAGCAAGTAAAGCCCTTGCGGGGCGCTATTCCTGCCCCTCTGCGTCTTGGTGCGTTTCCTCTGCCGCTTGCGTTCCCCCCAGGATGACTGCGCGCAGTTCCTGAAACAGGGCGCGCGCGCTTTTCGGCGGCTTGTTCGCCGCCTGTTCCTTGTGGGCGTTGCGGATCAGGTTGCGCAGATGTTGCACGTCGACCTGCGGATAGCTTTCGAGCAGCGCGGTCAGGGCGTGTTCGTCTTGCAGCAGGCGTTCGCGCCAGCGCTCCAGCAGGTGGAACTTGGCCGCCTCCTGTTTCGACGATCCGGCCCAGTCTTCGAGTTTCGCGATGATGGGCGCGGCGTCCACACTGCGCATGATCTTGCCGATGTACTGCATTTGCCGGCGCAGCGCGCCGTTCTGGGTCGTTTTTTTTGCCTGCAACACGGCATTGAGCAGCGCCTCGTCCAGTTTGAGCTGCTTCAACCGGTCCATGCTCAAGGTGACGAGCTGTTGGCCGACCTTTTGCAGGTCGAGCATTTCCTGCTTGCGCTGGGTCTTGCTTTTGGGGATATCCTCGTCCGTTACCGCTTCTGGCATGGCTTCGCAAACAGTGATAAAAATTGCTATGATAACCGCTTTTCACCCAGCATTCAGCATTCGCGCTGAACCGCCCATCCCTTAAAGAATCCCGAGGTGCCCGTGTCCGAGTCGCGCTTTTCCAATTCCATCGAAACCTTGCGCCAGATCACCCAGGACTTGTTGCAGCAGGCCGCACATTTGGGCGCGACCGCCGCCGAAGCCGAGGTTTCCGAAGGCTTCGGGCAAAACGTGACGGTGCGCCGCGGCGAAGTCGAAACCATAGAATACAGCCGCGACAAGGGTCTCGAAGTGACGGTGTACCTCGGCCAGCAGCGCGGCCACGCCAGTACTTCCGACTTCTCCCCGCAGGCGATCCGCGACACCGTGCAGGCGGCCCTTTCCATTGCCAAATTCACCGCGAGCGACGAATACGCCGGCCTAGCCGACCAGGCACTGCTGGCCAAGGACATCCCCGACCTGGACTTGTACCACCCGTGGAATCTCTCGGTGGAGGACGCCGTCGCGCTGGCCAAGAACTGCGAAGCCGCCGCGCTCGACGTCGACCCGCGCATCAACAATTCCGAAGGCGGGAGCGTTTCGACCCAGGAATCGCAATTCGTCTATGGCAACAGCCTGGGTTTTCTCGGCAGCTATCCGGGCTCGCGCCACGACATCAGTTGCGCCGTGATCGCCGAGTCGGAACAGGGCATGCAGCGCGACTACTGGTACAGCACGGCGCGCGATGCGGCCGACCTGGACAGCGCGCAGAGCGTTGGCTTGAAGGCCGGGCAACGCACCCTGCGCCGCCTCGATGCGCGCAAGATACCCACCACGCAATGCCCGGTGCTGTTCGATGCGACGCTCGCCTCCGGCCTGATCGGGCATTTCGTCTCCGCGGTGAGCGGCGGCAGCCTGTACCGCAAATCTTCCTTCTTGCTCGACAGCCTGGGCAACCAGGTGTTTTCCCCGCTGGTGCAACTGCGCGAGCGGCCGCACATCAAAAAGGGCCTTGCCAGCTCGCCCTTCGACAACGAGGGCGTCGCCACACACGACCGCGACGTGGTGAAGGACGGCGTGCTGCAAGGCTACTTCCTCAGCAGCTACTCGGCGCGCAAGCTCGGCATGCAGTCCACCGGCAACGCCGGCGGCTGCCATAACCTCATCCTGCAAAGCGGCGAGCACGACCTGGCCGGGCTGTTGAAGCTGATGGGCCGCGGGCTGCTGGTGACCGAGCTGCTCGGGCACGGCATCAACCCGGTGACCGGCGACTATTCGCGCGGCGCTGCCGGGTTCTGGGTGGAACACGGGGAAATCCAGTTCCCGGTGGAGGAAATCACCATCGCCGGCAACCTCAAGGACATGTTCAAGAATCTCGCCGCCGTCGGCAACGACATACTGGTGCGCGGTTCCAAGCAATGCGGTTCGATCCTGATCGAGAGCATGACGGTGGCAGGGGAATGACTTTTTTGGCGGACCAGGAGGGGAAGGTAAAAATGCAAAGACGTGCGTTCCTGAAGAAAGCCGGCATCGGCCTTGCCGCCGGTGCGGGAGTAGCGGCACTGCCGGCGTTGGCGGAGTCGATGCCCGAAGTCAAATGGCGCATGGCTTCGAGCTTCCCGAAAAGCCTGGACACCATATTCGGCGGCGCCGAACAGCTCGCCAAACGCGTAGCCAACCTTACCCAGGGCAAGTTCCAGATCCGCGTCTTTGCCGGCGGCGAGATCGTTCCCGGCCTGCAGGTGCTGGACGCGGTGCAGCAGGGCACGGTGCAGTGCGGGCATACCGCCGGCTACTACTACGTCGGCAAGAACAAGGCCTTTGCCTTCGACACCGCTCTGCCCTTCGGCATGGCCGCGCGCCAGCAGAACGCCTGGTACTACTACGGCGGCGGGTTGCAATTGCTGCGCGATTTCTACAAGGGCTACGGCATCGTCAACTTCCCCGGCGGCAACACCGGCACCCAGATGGGGGGCTGGTTCCGCAAGCCGATCAACAGCCTCGCCGACCTCAAAGGCGTCAAGATGCGCATCCCCGGCATCGGCGGCGAGATCATGTCGCGCCTTGGCGTGGTGCCCCAGTCATTGCCCGGCGGCGACATCTATCCGGCCCTGGAAAAAGGCACCATAGACGCCGCCGAATGGGTCGGCCCCTACGACGACGAGAAGCTCGGGCTGTATAAAGTGGCCAAGCATTACTACTACCCCGGCTGGTGGGAAGGCGGCGTGACCCTGTCGTTCCTGATCAACAGCAAGGAATGGGAAAAGCTGCCCGACCTCTACAAGGAAGCCTTCGAAGTCGCCGCGGCGGAAGCCAATCTGCACATGCTGGCCGAGTACGACGCCAAGAACCCCGCGGCACTGGGGCGTTTGCTGCACGGCGGCGCGGTGCTGCATCCGTACCCCGTGGACCTGATGAAAGCGGCACTCAAGGTCGCGCATGAAATCTACGACGAAGAAGCCGCCAGGAACCCTGCCTTCAAGAAGATCTACGAACCCTGGAAACGCTTCCGCAACGACGAGTTCCAGTGGTTCCGCATTGCCGAGACGAGCTACGACAACTTTGCGTTTAACAACGTGAAGTAATGCGTGTTTGATAGGGTGCGCTGTACGCGCCATTGAACGACTGACGCAATGGGGTCAGTCGGACCTCATCGGCAAGATCGACGTTCGCCAGCCCAATATTCAAAAAGGAGCGCCGGATGCGCCTGCTGCATTATCTTGAGCTCGAAAACTTCAAGCGCTTCGGCGACAGGCAGCGTATCGAACTCGACCATCCGGCCGTGTTGATCGGCCCGAACAACTGCGGCAAGACCAGCGCGATCCAGGCCCTTGCGCTGTGGGCGCAGGCAGTGAAAACCTGGCTCGATGTGCGCAAGAATTCCAGCGCCAAAGAACGCACTGCGACGGCACTCAATAGACTGGCGATTGTGTCGGTTCCGGTGCAACGTACGCGCTATTTCTGGCATAACACGCAGGTGCGCACGGGCAACAAGGATGTGCCGTTGGTGATTACCGTTGGTGTGTGGTGGGAAAATCAACTCGTGCCGCTTTCGATGCGCTTTCGCAACCAGGGCGACGAACTGGTGTACTGCGCGCCCGACGATGCCGCGCTCAAGAACATGAAGTTGATCGAGTACGCCGCATCGATCAATGTTGAACTGCTATACCCGATGTCTGGACTGGAAACGGAAGAGGCAATCCTACAACCGGGGCGTATCGGTGTGTTGTTGGGGCAAGGACAAACCGCGCAAGTGCTACGCAACCTGTGCCTGATGGTCGCCAAGGACCAGCCGAATGACTGGAAGCGCATCGCACAGTTGATGCAGAGGCTTTTTGCCGTGGAACTCGGCACCCCGCAGGAAACCTCTCGCGGCGCAATCGAGTTGCAGTACCGGCAGACGAATGTGAAGGAGGCGCTGGATGTGTCAATGTCCGGTCGCGGCTTCCAGCAGATGCTGCTGATTTTCGCCTATCTGTATTCCCACAAGCGTAGCGTGCTGCTGGTGGATGAACCGGATGCGCATCTGGAAATCCTGCGGCAGAAGCAGGTGTACGTGCTGCTGCGCGACATCGCCACCGAAAACAACTCGCAGGTGGTGATGGTGACGCACTCGGAAGTCATTCTCGATGAAGCGCTGGACAGCAACCTGACGCTGCTGCTGGATGGCAGAGCCGACGATCTGGCGGCGAAGAAAGACATCCGCAACACACTCAAGCATTTTGGCGCCGATCACTATGTGAAGGCGCGTGAGCGCGGCTACGTGCTGTACGTGGAGGGCGGCACCGACCTGGACATGTTGCGCGCGTTGGCCGAGCGCTTGAATCACCCAGCGGCGGCTGTGTGGGACGAGCGAGTCAATTCGTTTTACGTGCAGAACAACTATCCGATTCAGTCGCTTGAAAGTGAACTGGAGCGGGTGGAAGGTGGTTTCGGTATTACTCCGAAAGAACATTTCTTCGCGTTGCGAGAGCTGGTACCCGGCCTGCAAGGCGTGGCGATTCTCGATAACGACGGGCAAAACCGGCAACCCTTCCAGCAAGGTGGCCTGAACCTCGTGTATTGGCGCCGGTATGAGGCCGAGAACTACTTCATTACGCCAGAGGTATTGCGCCGCTTTGCCCTGGAGCACTACCAGGATATGGACTTGTTCGGCGCATTCCGCCCCGATATTGAGGCGGTGCTTGGGCAGCTCATCATTGAGCGCGTGTTTGACTCAGTCGAAGCGGACTTCCAGACCTATCGTTCCTCCACCACCGAGGTGGCGCGCCTGCTATGGGAGGCCAAAACGGAGCGACTAAAGCTGAGCGACTTCGCCGAGGAATTTTTTCGCCGCCTGGGTGACAAGCTTGGGCATGCGATGTTGCTCAAGAAAGGCGAGTTGCATCGCCTCGTCGTCTACGCCGACCCACAAGGCATTCCAGCAGAGGTAGACGAAAAGCTCAATCTTCTGGGGGCTTTGTTCAAGGCTGCACGTACTCATGATGTTGAGTCCGAATTCGGACTTTGACAGGAGTTTTACGTCCAGTCCTATCTTGCAGGTTTTGACTTGTCCTGAGCCTCGCTGCCGCCGTCGTCGCTGAGATTGAACTGCGGCGGCGACGCCGGGGCTTCGTACTGTTGCGTCGGGGCTTCGAATTGCAGCGGCTGGTCTTCCAGCTTGTGGTGTTTTTCGATGCCGACCAGGTTGGGGAAGGCCAGTATCAGCACCACCATGACGATCTGGACCAGCACGAAAGGTACTGCGCCCCAGTAAATCTGCCCCGTGGTGACCTTGGCGGTGAGCTTGCCGGTGAGCTTGTCCACGTAGTCTTTCTTGGGGGCGACGCTGCGCAGGTAGAACAGTGCAAATCCGAAGGGCGGGTGCATGAACGAGGTCTGCATGTTGACCGAGAGCAGCACGCCGAACCACACCAGATCGATGCCCAGCTTGTCCGCCACCGGCCCTACCAGGGGCACCAGAATGAACGCCAGTTCGAAGAAATCCAGAAAGAACGCCAGCACGAACATCAGCAGGTTGACCACGATCAGGAACCCCAGTTGGCCGCCGGGCAGGCTGGTGAGCAGGCCCTCCACCCAGAGATCGCCGTTCACGGCGCGGAACACCAGGCTGAACACGGTGGAGCCGATGAGGATGAAGAGCACGAACGAGGACAGCTTGGTGGTGGTGTCCAGGGCTTGTTTGAGCAGGGGCAGGCTGAGCCGGCGTCTGCTCACGGCCAGCAGCAGTGCGCCGGCTGCTCCCATCGCTCCCGCCTCGGTGGGCGTGGCCACGCCGATGAAGATGGTCCCGAGCACGAGGAATATCAGCACCAGCGGCGGCACCAGGGAGACGGCCACGCGGCGGGCGAGCGCGAGCCCGCCAAGCGTTCTCGCCTGCGGCGGCAGCGCGGGCGCTGCGTGCGGTTTGAACAGGGCGATTGCCAGCACGTAGAGCACGTAGAAGCCGGTCAGCATCATGCCCGGCAACAGGGCGCCCGCGTACATGTCGCCGACCGAGCGGCCGAGCTGATCGGCCATGACGATGAGCACCAGACTGGGCGGGATGATCTGGGCGAGGGTGCCGGAGGCGGCGATGACGCCGCTGGCAAAGCGCCGGTCGTAGCCGTAGCGCAGCATGATGGGCAGGGAAATCAGCCCCATGGAAATGACCGAGGCGGCCACGACCCCAGTGGTCGCGGCCAGTAGTGCGCCCACCAGCACCACCGCGATGGCCAGGCCGCCGCGCAGCGGGCCGAACAGTTGCCCTATGGTGTCGAGCAGGTCTTCCGCCATGCCGCTGCGTTCCAGGATCAGTCCCATGAAGGTGAAGAAGGGAATCGCCAGCAGCGTTTCGTTCTGCATGATGCCGTAGATGCGCTGCGGCAGTGCGCCCAGGAGCTCCGGCGTGAGCAGCCCCATTTGTATGCCGATCCAGCCGAAAAAAAGGCCGTTGGCTGCCAGCGAGAACGCGACCGGATAGCCGAGCAGCAGAAACACCACCAGCGCCGCGAACATCAGCGGCGCCATCATTTCAGCCGACATCGCGCGCCCCTTTCTTTTGGCACAGCATCATGTCCGCGGCGAGCGGCGAATGCGGCGGCGCTTCGGGCGGTTCCAGCCCCAGCAGGAAGCCGATGCGCTTGATGGTTTCGGCCACGCCCTGCAGCAACAGCAGCGCGAATCCGGCCGGGATGATGAGTTTGGCGGGCCACAGCAGGAGGCCGCCGGGGTTGCCGGAGTGCTCCATGGAGGCGAACGACCTGACGAACGAAGGCCAACTGAAATACAGGATCAGAACGGCCATGGGCAGCAGGAACAGGACGCCGCCGACGATGTCGATCCAGGCCTGCGCGCGCTTGCCCAAGCGCCCCGCGACGACGTCGATGCGCACATGCTCGTTGTGTTTCAGCGTGTAGCCCGCGGCCAGCAGAAACACCGCGGCGAACAGATACCACTGGATTTCCAGGAAAGCGTTGGAGCTCATGTCGAACAGCTTGCGCACCAGGGCGTTGCCGGCGCTGACGAGCACGACCACCAGGATCAGCCACTGCACGGTGCGGCCGACGCGCTCGTTCAGCGCGTCGATGAGATGGGCGATGCGGAGCAGTGCTTTCATTGTTCTTTGCCGGCGGCTGGAAATATTCCTTGGTGGGCGGGATTATACGGCCAAGGGTTGCGGGACGGAACACGCTCAGCCTCGGCGCGGATGTGCTAGGATTTCAGCCATCATGCGCAACTACCGTAACTTCATTGGCATGGGCGGCGTGCCGCCCCACGACAACCCCCACGCCTACGTTTGGGAGCGCCGCCTGCATTGGGTGATGGTGGGCATCGCCCTGCTTGCGCTGCCTGCCTTCTATCTGGAGCTTGCCGGCAAGGGCGGTCTGCTCAAGCACATCGGTGAGGCACTGGACATCATCATTCTGGCGGCTTTCGCCGGCGAGTTTTTGTGGATGCTCTGGTTAACCCGCCAGAAAGGCGCCTACGTCCTGCACAACTGGCTCAGTCTGTTGATCGTATTTGGTGCCGGGGCGAGCCTGGTTGGCGTGGAAGGCGAGTGGCTGCCGCTGGCGCGGCTGCTGCGGGTGGCCTATGTTTCGCTGGTACTGGCGCGCGTGCTGGGATCGCTGCGCAATCTTTTTTCGCCCAGCGCGATCCCTTACATCCTGGGCTGGGGCGCGGTGACGCTGGCTTTGGCCGGGGCCGGTTTTTACTGGCTGGAACCGACCGTCGATTCCTACGCGGAAGGGTTGTGGCTGGCCTTCACCACCGGCGCCACCGTGGGCTACGGCGACATCGTGCCGACCACCGAGGCATCGCGCATTTTTGCGGTGCTGATGGTGGTGGTGGGGTATGCCATGTTGTCCATGGTGACGGCGAGCATCGCCGCTTTTTTCGTGGGCGAGGACGAAAAGCTGCTGCGGCGCGAGATGCACCAGGACATCAAGGAATTGCGCCAGGAAGTGGCGCATCTGCGCGCGCAGTTGCAGGAGCGCGGCGCCATCGGGGCGACGGAAACCGCGTCCAAGGACAAGGCCTGACCGGGCGCACAGGCCGCTACCGCGATTTCGTGCAGTCTTACGCACCCGCTGTGTGATAAAATCACTTTTTTCCGTTCCTACTGAAAGAGTTCCCTATGTTCAGCGCAAAACAGACCATCGCAATTGCCGATCCCGATTTGTGGAAAGCCATGCAAGGCGAGCGCCAGCGCCAGGAAGACCACATCGAGCTGATCGCTTCCGAAAACTACACCAGCCCGGCGGTGATGGAAGCCCAGGGCTCGGTGCTCACCAACAAGTACGCCGAGGGCTATCCCGGCAAGCGCTATTACGGCGGCTGCGAATACGTCGACATCGTGGAGCAGATCGCCATCGACCGCGCCAAGTCGCTGTTCGGCGCGGAATACGCCAACGTGCAGCCGCATTCCGGCTCGCAGGCCAACGCCGCGGTTTACCTGTCGGTGTTGCAGCCCGGCGACACCATCCTCGGCATGTCGCTGGCGCACGGCGGGCACCTGACCCACGGCGCCTCGGTCAACTTCAGCGGCAAGCTGTTCAATGCCGTGACCTACGGCCTGCACCCCGAAACCGAAGCGATCGACTACGACGAGGTGGAGCGCCTGGCCAAGGAGCACAAGCCCAAGATGATCGTGGCGGGCGCCTCGGCCTATTCGCTCGTGATCGACTGGAAGCGCTTCCGCCACATCGCGGATTCCGTCGGCGCCTATCTGTTCGTGGACATGGCGCACTACGCCGGCCTGGTCGCGGCGGGCATGTACCCCAGCCCGGTCGGCATCGCCGACTTCGTCACCACCACCACCCACAAAACCCTGCGCGGCCCGCGCGGCGGGCTCATCCTCGCCAAGGCGGCGCACGAAAAAGCGCTCAACTCGGCCATCTTCCCCAATACCCAGGGCGGCCCGCTGATGCACGTCATCGCCGCCAAGGCGGTGGCGCTGAAGGAAGCGGCCAGCAAGGAGTTCAAGGTGTACCAGGAGCTGGTCATCGACAACGCCCGCGTCATGGCCAAGGTGTTGCAGGAGCGCGGCCTGCGCATCGTTTCCGGGCGCACCGATTCGCACCTGTTCCTGGTCGACTTGCGCGCCAAGAATCTCACCGGCAAGGACGCCGAAGCCGCACTCGGGCGCGCCCACATCACGGTCAACAAGAACGCCATCCCCAACGACCCGCAAAAGCCTTTCGTCACCAGCGGCATCCGCATCGGCACCCCGGCCATGACCACGCGCGGCTTCAAGGAAATCGAGGCGGAGCAGTTGGCCAACATGATCGCCGACGTGCTGGACGCACCGGCCGACGAAGCCGTGCTTGATCGCGTGGCCGGCAAGGCGAAAGCCATGTGCGCCAAATTTCCGGTTTACGGCGCCTGATTTGCGACGGGGGACGCAGGTGTCCTCCGCGCTTTGCGGCTAGAAGTCTTCAAGCATGAAATGCCCTTTCTGCGGTGCCGCCGATACCCAGGTGATCGACTCGCGCGTCTCCGAGGAGGGCGACAGCATCCGCCGTCGCCGGCGCTGCGCCTCATGCAGCAAGCGTTTCACCACTTACGAGACGGCCGAGCTGCGCATGCCGCAGATCGTCAAGGCCAACGGCCACCGCGACGAGTTCAGCCGCGACAAGCTGCGCACCAGTTTCCTGCGCGCCCTGCACAAGCGCCCGGTCCCCACCGAGTACGTGGACGAAGCCATAGACCGCATCGCCCAGCAACTGCTCGGCCTGGGCGAACGCGAAGTGCCGTCGCGCCAGCTCGGCGAAATGGTGATGCACGAGCTGTACAAGCTCGACAAGGTGGCTTACATCCGCTTCGCTTCGGTGTACCGGAGCTTCCAGGACGTGGAAGATTTCCGTGACGCGATCAAGGATATGGAGAAGTGAGTTGGGTGGGGAAATTGGACAGGATTAACAGGACTTTTCAGGATTTACAGGATTAAACCGGACGGCGTTTTTTTCATCATGGAGTCATGGAGAAGGCTAGGGACCTACCAGGAAGTTTTCTTTCATCAAAGCTTTCTCCTGTAAATCCTGAAAAATCCTGTTAATCCTGTCCAATATTTGAGGTGTGATGTTTTCCTCCGCCGATCATCAACACATGGCCCAAGCCCTGCGCCTGGCCGAGAAGGGCCTCTTCGGCACCAGCCCCAACCCGCGCGTGGGCTGCGTCGTCGCTCGCGATGGCGCCATGGTGGGCGAGGGCTGGCACAAACGGGCGGGCCTCCCGCATGCGGAAGTCAACGCCCTGCGCGCGGCTGGCGAGCGGGCCAGGGGCGCCACGGCCTACGTGACCCTGGAGCCGTGCAGCCACCACGGGCGCACCCCGCCTTGCGCCGATGCCTTGATCGAGGCCGGCGTGGCGCGGGTGGTGGCAGCCATGCAGGACCCCAACCCGCTGGTGGCGGGCCAGGGGCTGGAGCGGTTGCGCGCGGCGGGCATCAGGGTCGAATCCGGCTTGCTGGAAGATGCGGCGCGCGAACTCAACATCGGCTTCGTCTCGCGCATGCAGCGCGGGCGCCCGTGGGTGCGGCTGAAAACGGCGAGCAGCCTGGACGGCAAGACCGCGCTGGCGAACGGCGTAAGCCAGTGGATCACTGGCCCCGAAGCCAGGCGCGACGTGCACCGGCTGCGCGCCTGCTCCTGTGCCGTGCTGACCGGCATCGGCACTGTGCTGGCGGACGACCCGCAAATGAACGTGCGCGACGTCGAAACCCCGCGCCAGCCGCTGCGCATCGTGCTCGACAGCGCACTGCGCATGCCGCCGCAGGCCAAGATGCTGGCCTCCGGCAAGACGCTGATCGTCACCGCAAGCAATGATCGCGAGCGCATGGTGCGTCTGGAAGACGCCGGGGCGGAGATACTCGTCCTGCCGGGTGCCGGGGGCAGGGTCGATGTCGCGCAACTCATGCAGGAACTGGCCGTGCGCGAGATCAACGAACTGATGGTGGAAGCCGGCTGCACCTTGAACGGCGCCCTGTTGCAAGCGGGCGTGGTGGACGAGCTGGTGATGTACGTCGCTCCCGTCCTGCTCGGCGACACGGCGCGCGGATTGTTCGCCTTGCCCGAATTGACCGATATGGCCGGGCGGCGCGAAGTGCGCATGGTGGACACGCGCATGGTGGGCAAGGATAGCCGCGTCACGGCGCGCCTCGTGCAAACGGTCGCGGGATAAAATATGTAGGTCGGTTCAAGCGAAGCGGAACCGACAAACCAAACGCGCCGAATGTCGGTTCCGGCCTGCGGCCTTGAACCGACCTACAGGCTTTCGCGGGAATGACGTGTTTTGGGTAATCCGGGTTGAGCGGCCCGGTTAGATAGTGCTAAGCGAGAGAACCATGTTTACAGGCATCATTCAGGCAGTCGGTGAAATCAAGCGCATCGAGCAGCGCGGCGGCGACGCCCGCCTTGCCATTGCTGCGGGCAACCTCGATCTGGGCGACGTGGCGTTGGGCGACAGCATCGCGGTGAACGGCGTGTGCCTCACCGCGGTCGAACTCTCCGGCGACACGTTCCAGGTCGATGTTTCGGGCGAAACGCTACGCTGCACGCACGGCCTGGACGCACCGGGAGAAGTCAACCTGGAAAAGGCCATGCGCCTGTCGGACCGGCTCGGCGGGCATCTGGTGAGCGGGCACGTGGACGGAGTCGGGGAAGTGGTGCGCTTCGAGCCGGTGGGCGAGTGCCACTTGCTGGAAATCAGGGTGCCGCCGGATTTGGCGAGATACATCGTGACCAAGGGATCGGTCACGGTGAACGGCGTCAGCCTCACCGTGAATCAGGTGCGCGGCGAAGTGTTCGCCGTCAACCTCATCCCGCACACCGTGCAGGCGACGACCCTCAAGCATCTGCGCCCCGGTGCCAGGGTCAACATCGAAGTGGACATGCTGGCGCGCTATGTGGAACGGCTTGCCGGCTTTGCGCAGCTGAACAAGGAACAGAAATGACAGTAAGCCCCATACAGGAAATAATCGCCGACATCAAAGCCGGCAAAATGGTCATCCTCGTCGACGAGGAGGACCGCGAAAACGAGGGCGACCTGGTGCTGGCCGCCGAGTTCACCACGCCGGAGCACATCAACTTCATGGCCAGATTCGGCCGCGGGCTGATTTGTCTGACGCTGGCCGAAGAGCGCTGCCGGCAGCTGGACCTGCCGCTCATGGTGAGCGCCAACCGCTCGCCGCACGGCACCAATTTCACCCTCTCCATCGAGGCCGCGGAAGGCGTCACCACCGGCATTTCCGCCGCGGACCGGGCGCGCACCGTGCAGGCGGCGGTCAAGAAAGACGCCAAGCCTTCGGACATCGTGCAGCCCGGCCACATCTTCCCGCTGATGGCGCAAAACGGCGGCGTGCTGGTGCGCGCCGGGCATACCGAGGCCGGCTGCGACCTGGCGCAACTGGCCGGACTGATCCCCGCCTCGGTGATCTGCGAAATCCTCAAGGACGACGGCAGCATGGCGCGCCTGCCCGACCTGCTGGAATTCGCCGCCGGGCACGGCCTCAAGATCGGCACCATCGCCGACCTCATCCACTACCGCAACCAGACCGAAACCCTGGTGGTGCGCGGCGCCGAGCGCACGTTGCAGACCGTGCACGGCGAATTCAAGCTGATCGCCTACCTCGACAAAATCGCGCAGGAAACCCACCTCGCGCTGGTCAAGGGCGAGATCAAGCCGGACGAAGAAACCCTGGTGCGGGTGCATGAGCCGCTGTCGGTGATCGACCTGCTCGACACCGGCGCCAGCACCCACTCCTGGGGCGTGCACCAGGCCATGGCGGAAATCGCCAGGGCCAAAAGCGGCGTGCTGGTGTTCCTGCACCGCCCGGAGACCGCCGCCGAGTTGCTGGCGCGGGTGAAATTTACCGAAGCCGCGCCTAGGCCTGTCGCCAAACTGGACCTGCGCAACTACGGCATAGGCGCGCAGATTTTGAAGGACCTTAACGTGGCGAAAATGCGCCTGCTGGCGGTGCCGCGCAAGATGCCCAGCATGGCCGGTTTCGACCTGGAAGTGACGGGCTACCTGCAGCCGTCGGGCTCGCAGCAAACTTTGTAAGGATGGACAAGCGTATGACCAAGTATGACAACATCACCGAAATCGGGCGCGACCTCGCCGGCGCGGGCTTGCGCATAGGCATCGTCATGAGCCGCTTCAACATCGACGTCTCCGAAGGCCTGCTCGGCGCCTGCACGGCCGCGCTGATCAAGCACGGCGTGGCGGAAGAAAACATCACCCTGGCGACCGTCCCGGGCGCGCTGGAAATCGCGCTGACGCTGAAAAGGATGACGCAGCGCGGCCGCTACGACGCGCTGATCGCGCTGGGAGCGGTGATCCGCGGCGACACCTACCACTTCGAGGTCGTTTCCAACGAATCCGCACGCGGCATCACCCAAGTGCAACTGGAAACCGGCGTGCCCGTCGCCAACGGCGTGCTCACCACCGACAACGACGATCAGGCACTAGCGCGCATGAGCGAAAAGGGCAGCGACGCCGCGCTGGTGGCGATAGAAATGGCCAACTTGGTGAAACAAATCCGATGAAGAAGAGCCGCCGCAAGTCGCGCGAATACGCGCTGAAGGGCCTTTACCAGTGGAAGGTGACGGGCGATGCCGCCGACGTCATCGAACGCCAAATGCGCGAAGACGAAGAGTTCGAGAAGGCCGACGACAAGCATTTCTCCACGCTGCTGCGCGGCGCGATTGCGCAGTCGCAGGACCTGGACCAGCGCCTCACGCCCTACCTCGACCGCCCCGCAGCCGAACTCAGCCCCATCGAACACGCCGTCCTGCTGCTGGCCGCGTTCGAACTGGTCAACCATCCAGAAATCCCCTACCGCGTGGTGATCAACGAAGCGGTGGAACTGGCCAAGTCCTACGGCGGCACCGACGGGCACAAGTACGTTAACGGCGTGGTGGACAAGCTGGCGGCGGCGGTGAGGGCGGTTGAGATTAAGGGGTAGGCAGGATCGGGTTCAAGGTTCAAGGTTCAAGGTTCAAGTTCAGGTAGGGTGGGCAACTTACCTGCCCACGCGGTTCGGTGTTAAATCGGTGGGCACGCTGCGCTTTGCGCACGCTGGCTTATCTTCCGGAAATTGCACGGGGAGGCAATATGGGGTATGTGGTAAAGGTTTGTGTTGGGTTAGCTATTCTCATCACTACATCATCTGCTTTCGCACTGAATAACGGGCTCGATGGAATGATTTTCGGGTTTGAAGAAGTAAAGTGTGGAAAAGATCTGATGAAAAGCCGTAATCCACTTGTTGCAAGCTATACGGTCCCTAGGGTAGTTCCACAACACTTTGGTATTCCGGTCGTCTCCTATGAATATAGGAAGGACGAAGGACCCCAGGCCGCACCACTTCGGTCCTTCGATACCATGTCAGTCGCCTTCAACTACTACCGTTCAGAAGCTCCATCTGGGCTTAAATTCGAGCTTGTTAGCTATGAACGCTTTATCTATTTGGGGTTAAAGGAAGAGCTCACCATTAACGTTCGAAACTACGACAAAGTCGAACAAGATCTAATTGAGAGGCTTGGTCCTCCCCTGAATGAAGTCCCAAAGATTGCAGATGACGGAAAATACATTTCAAAGTGGTGGGAATATACGCAAAAAAGTACCGGCGATGCTCTCTACATAGGATTGACGGATGGTGTCATTGAGGGCAAACGATTCGCGGGTGTTATCTCGGTTTGCGAAATCCAGTGGCTATCTATTAAGTTTGTGGAGCTGTTAATGGAACAACAGAAAGGAAATTTGTTTAAATAGTTGTTGCTAAATAGCACAAGCGCTTGGAGACGGATTTTCAAGTCGGCGCCCTGCGCAGAAAACTATGGCTGAGATTATGAGCAAAGAACCAGCTCCACATACTGAATTGTTGGCTTGTCTCGATGAGTTCAAAGAAGCTTCAGACACGTACTTTAAGAAGTTCAACGAGTTCTATCCTTTGTTCAAGAAGGGTGTCGAAGGAATATTTGGGCCAAGTGAGCTGTATGAGCTTGCCTTAAAGGCGCAATGCCTCGTGGGAATGCTGGGACCTACTGCGACAAGGCGATTGAAATATGTTGGATTCGGTATGTTGTTTCCGTTCGATAATCCAGTTGATTGGTATGAATGGAAGGAAGCAATTGTCCGAAGGAGTATTCCGCAATCAATATATTTTTCCATTGCCATAAGGCTTGATTCAGAAATTGCAAGAATTCGGTTTTTTCTGGACCGGGGGAAATGGGACGATTATCAATTACTGTCCGACAGCGAATACCTAGTGTCTAAGGAGCGGTACGCTGGCTACTGGAAAGAACTGGAAGAAACAGGGAGTCCGAGTAAATCGGGTCCAGTTGACGCTCAGTTAGTACCGAGTAGCACCTTCAGCATCAACGAGCTTAATATTAATCTCAAGTCGGAAAGCGAGGCTGTCAATAACTTGGATAAGTGGCAAAAACGTTCTGAAATCTGGGCAAATATTATTGACGTAGTAACCAAATCTTTGGGAGTGAAAATCTAACGAAGCTGTAGAAAAACCCTCTTCTGCGTCCCCCGATTCCCCGCCAGCCGATTTTTTTCGGTCAGCAGTCGAAGGAAACGCAAAAGAGCCGAATTCAATATTTCAGTTTTTCGAGGCATACGGAAACGGCTTTTTGAGCCGCAGCCCACTTTCCTGAGGCCGCTTTCCCCGCCTGCCATCGCCTCACACCCCATAGCCATGATGCACCAGCTTCTCGATGTTGTGGATCAGGCTGTAAAGCTTCCACTGTCCATCCACCTTGCTTCTGCCTCGTAGCGTGAAGCGGTCCAGCCCCTTGTTGCCCCTCAGATTGCCGAACACCGGTTCCACCGTGGCAAAGCGGCGCGTGATCATCTGCTTGCCCAGGTCGCTGTCGATCCTCAGCTTCATGCGGTCGGTGTGTTTCTCGTGCCCCGGCGCCCGCCCCAGGAAGAACGCTACCTGCCGCGTCTTGGTCTTGTCCGGGGTGCGCAGGCATTGGTGGCGTAGCGCACAGGGTACGCAGTCCTGTTGCGCGCCCTGGAACTTGACAGCAAGATAGCCGTTGAACACGCAGTTCGAGCCGTTGCCGTAGAGCGTCTTGCCCGCCGGGCAGACGCAGGTCTTGTGCTCGGGGTCGAACTGGAAGTCTTGCGATTTGAACAGGGCTTGCTTTGCATCCTTGGGGCGCTTGTCGTGCAGCGGGTCGGGCTTGGCCTTGTGCGCTTCCTGTCCCTGGTAGCGCTCATCGCGCTTGCGATAGCCGTTGTCGGGGATGTAGGCATCGACCTGTTGTTCGGACAATTGCTTGAGATTGGCTTCCGAGTGATAGCCGGCATCGGCCGTGATGACGGTCCCAGTCGTGCGGTAGGGCCGTGTGGCCTCGATCACCGGCAGTAGCAACTCCTGTTCCGAGCCGGTGCCGTGGGCCTGGGCTTCAACGATGATCTGGTGTTTCTCGTCCACGACGGCGACACCGGTGTAGCCCTGGATCACGCCCTTGGCTGTGGCCATCTTGGCCGATTCGTTGTCGGTGCGGTTGGACAGCCGCACGCTGCCCTTGGCCCCCTTGCGGTCTTCCGGGTGATCGTTCAACCAGTCGCGCACTTGCTTCGCTTCTTTTTGCAGGCGTTCCAGGCTACGGGCCTCGCGCGCTTCGTCGCGTTCAGCCTGGGGCGCTGCATCGGCGTCGCGGTGGCGCTCCAGCATCTTGCGCGCCGCCTGCTCCATCTTCTCGGCCTGGCGCTGGAAATCCTTGCGCGTGCCGCTCTTGGCCTTGGATGCGTTGGAGGGCAGCTTCACCCCGTCGATGGCAAACATCTCGCGGCCGATGAGGCCCTGGCGGTCGCACACCGCGAGCACCTGGGCGAAGAGCTTGGCGGCAAGGTCACCCATGTCGGAAACGAAGGCGGCCAGCGTGGTGAAATTGGGCTGGCTGTCGCCGGACACGGCGATGAACACCACGTTCTCGCGGCAAGCGGCTTCGATTTTGCGGCTGGCGACGATGCCCCGGCTGTAGGCGAGCAGGATGATCTTGATGAGGACGGCGGGGTCGTAGGCGGAAGCGCCTTCGTCGTCATTCTTGTAGCGGGCGCGGAAGCCGCTGAGGTCGAACTCGTGATCAACGAGGTAACACAGGGCATGCTCGAAACTGCCGGGGAGCACTTGCCGGTCGAAGTCCACCGGCAACAGTTTCAGGCCTTTGTGAGTCGGTTTGAAACGCGGCATTTCGTCCCCTCCCTGCGCGGCTGCTGTTATTGAAATTATGCCAGTTGGGATGGGTGGGGTGGGGGTTTTTCTACAGCGTCAACGAATAAGGTTAGCCCGCGTAGGGCAATGGAATGGACTCCCCCCACCTGACGGCATCGAGTGTGCCAGACTGAAGTTTCCATCAAACAGTCGAAGGGGAAGGAGTCGAGATGAATATTACGCGTATTGGCATTGACTTGGCAAAGCAGGTCTTTCAACTTCACGGGGTAGATCATCATGGCAAAGTGTTGGTTCGCAAACAACTACGACGTGCGCAAATGCTGGCCTATTTCGGCAAGCTGACGCCGTGCCTCGTTGGCATGGAAGCCTGCGGCAGCGCGCACTACTGGGCGCGCGAACTCGGTCGTCTCGGTCACGACGTACGCCTCATGGCTCCGCAGTTCGTCAAGCCTTACGTCAAGCGTGGCAAGAACGACGCCAACGACGCCGAAGCCATCTGCGAAGCCGTCAGCCGCCCCAACATGCGCTTTGTCACCGTCAAGACCGTCGAGCAGCAAGTCATGCAGGCCGAACACCGCATTCGCGCCCGGCTCATCAAGACCCGTACCGCGCTTAGCAACGAGATACGCGGACTGTTAGCTGAGTTTGGCATCGTCGTACCGACCTCATTAGGGCAGCTTCGCCGTGCCCTGCCTGAGCTGCTGGAAGACGGCGAGAATGGCCTGTTGGGGCATTTCCGGATGTTGCTCGCCGAACTGGCCGAAGAGCTGCGCAGTCTTGATGATCGCCTCAAGGTTTACGACGTGCGTCTGGCACAACACGCGCGTGCAGACGACCGGGTCAAGCGCCTGCTGGCGGTGGAAGGTATCGGCCCGGTGAGCGCAAGTGCGCTGGTCGCGGCGGTCGGCGACGGCAAACAGTTCGGCAAAGGACGCGATCTCGCCGCCTGGCTTGGGCTCACGCCGCGCGAACATTCCAGCGGCGGAAAACAGCGCCTGGGTGGGATCAGCAAGCAAGGTGACAAACATGTCCGCACGTTGTTGATCCACGGCGCCCGTGCGGCGATGAATGCTGCGGTCAACAAGGACGACCCGCGCAGCCGTTGGGTCGCAAGCCTTGCGGCGCGGCGCAACAAGAACATCGCGACGGTGGCACTGGCGAACAAGAACGCGCGGATTGCTTGGGCGATTCTGAGCCGGGGCGAGGATTATCGGGTATCGGTGTAAACCGGGTAGTGCGTGTAAACGGGTTTTAACAGGAGTCTTCACACAGCGATTGCGTAGCAAAACGAGATGATGGCGAACAGGTCAGACCGGCGCGGGTGACTCAGATTATTGCGATGGCTCACTACCCTGAGTAACGGGCAAAGCCGCTAGGGCGATTTGAGGCTCGCGCGCGAATTCCATCATGGCTCGGGTCGATCAGACCCAATAGGAAGCCGGATATACGGAAGCAGTTGCACCAAAAACCATCAACACGGATTGCTTGCAAACCGGGGGGAGTCCATATACGCAATCGTTATTGCGCCGAATGAACATCCGGTGCAATGCGCTTCGCTTATTGGCACCCTACATTCCGCCTTCGCTAGCTTTTAGCCATTGACAAGTTGAAGGATCGCCAAGATGAGCGTTGACCATTACACCTACCGCGTCACATGGTCGCCGGAAGATGGCGAGCATGTGGGGTGGTGCGCAGAATTTCCATCCATGTCTTTTTTAGCGCCAACCCCGGAAGAAGCACTGGCAGGGATACGGCAAGCAGTCGCCGAAGCGGTGGCCGATATGCAAGCCAGCGGCGAGCATATCCCGGTGCCTTTGGCCGAGAAACACTACAGCGGTGAATTCAGGGTCCGTATTCCGCCGGAAGTGCATCGTGCCTTGGCGATGCAGGCTGCGGAGCAAGGCGTCAGCCTGAATCGGTTGGCAAGCGCCAAGCTGGCTGGGTGAGGTTTCTGCTTTTCGATTCGAGGCGATTGTACGGATATTGAACACACGCTACAATGAGCTTCAGTCAATCTCAGGGGTGACCATCATGCTCTCTTCCTCCAAGACCCAGCGCGTCGACTTGCGCATCTCTCCTGCTGCCAAGGAGATGATCCAGGCCGCTGCTCAAGCCCTGGTCAAAAGGGTCAGCTTCGAATACCTTTTTGAGGAGCAGCCATGCCGAAACGGACAATAAAGCACGCTAGCGCGTCGGCAACCGCGATGTGATACAATGAATACATGTATTCAAAGAGGGCACCGTCATGGCAACTTCCATCCGGCTCGATCCAGAAATCGAGCAACGGCTAGACCATCTGGCCGCGCAGACTGGCCGCACCAAGGCATATTACCTGCGCGAACTGGTCACGAACGGCTTGGACGATTTGGAAGACTACTACCTGACCGCTGCGACGATGGAGCGCGTCCGTAAGGGAGAAGAGAAGGTCTATTCAGCCGAGCAAGTTAGGAAAGACCTTGGCCTGGACGATTGACTACACCGAGACGGCCAGAAAGCAGCTTCGCAAGCTCGATAAACAGATGGCGCGGCGCATCCTCGATTTCATGGACGAGCGCATCGCCGGCCAGGAAGACCCTCGCGGCACCGGCAAGGCATTGACCGGCCCAATGCTCGGCGCGTACTGGCGCTACCGGGTCGGCGATTATCGAATTATCTGCGACATACAGGACGGCGCGCTTTGCGTCCTCGTGATTGAGATCGGTAATCGGCGGGAGGTCTACCGATGACCTTCTCGAAACTAAACGCTGAAGCTGGCTGTCCACGGCCAAGTTTCGAAGGTTCAGGCACTGGCTGACTTCGATTCGAGGCGATTGTACGGAGATTGAACACACGCTACAATGAGCTTCAGTCAATCTCAGGGGTGACCATCATGCTCTCTTCCTCCAAGACCCAGCGCGTCGACTTGCGCATCTCTCCTGCTGCCAAGGAGATGATCCAGGCCGCTGCTCAAGCCCAGGACAAGACGGTCAGCGAGTTTCTGCTCGACAGTGGCTTGACGTCTGCCGCCGAGACCTTGGCGGAACGCCGCTTGTTCATTCTCGATGACGCTCAGTGGCTGGCATTCCAGGCTGCGCTCGACGCGCCGCCTCGCGCACGGCCACGCCTTGCCCGTTTGATGAAAACGGGCAAGTAGCTGCTCGTGGGAACAGATGAGCCCATCTGGACCATTCGGAAACTTGATCGCTCCCACATAGTCGAGGCGTTTGACTGCGGATACGAGGATCTCAATCGCTACATTTCCCGTTTTGCGCTGAACAACCAGTCGGCCGGCAGCGCGCAGACCTATGTGGCGATCGCTGACGAAAAGGTCGTCGGCTACTACAGTCTGGCAGTCGGGGCCGTGGCATATTCCCAGGCTCCGACCCGAATGGCAAAGGGCTTGGCCCGTCACCCCGTCCCCGTGATGTTGCTGGCCAGGCTGGCCGTCGATAACGAGGTCAAGGGCCGAGGCTTGGGAGCCGCCCTGTTGCATGATGCGCTTGCCAGAACTCTGCAGGCAGCCGATATTGCCGGTATCCGTGCAGTGATTGTTCACGCCAAGGACGACGACGCTCGGCGCTTCTACGAGCATTTCGATTTTGACCCTAGCCCGACAGATTCCTATCACCTCTACCTGCTGATCAAGGACCTACGAAAGGTGGCGACTTGATAGAGGGGGTGAGTGGGCCAGCCCGCGTAGGCCTGCATCGGTTGGCATGCTGCGCTTTGCCCACCCTGCCTGCCTATCCTGCAATGGCTGCATCGGCATTTGACTGAGGTAAATAAGCCTAGGATAGTTCTGGCTACGCTGCTTAACGGGTAGGTACTTCCACTATGGCTTGCATACTGTTTCATCTCGACACAAATAGTGTAAATGCACGGCAAGCCAATGCGGAGCTAAATGAGTTGGAAAACCTTGCGGCGCTCGGCTGTATAGATATTGATTTTTCCGAAACTGCCTATGGTGAGGCATCACACGGGAACGGAAAAAGAGCGCATAAGGCCGAGGAATTCACTTGGTCGGGGTTATCGGGACAAGCAGAATTTGAAGAATATCGACGTAATGAAATTGCAAGCATTGTTTTCCCATACGGTTGCCTCGCAGACCGTCAGAAAAAGGACGTTGAAGTAATCCTTACAGCCTCGATGTGCGATGCAATTCTGATTACTACGGACGGAGCATCTAAGTCGCAGCCTCGCGGAATCCTGGGTAGCAAAGCTGATCTGGCGGCAATTGGAATTCGCGTTATGACGCCAAGCGAGGCGCTTGATCTAGCCAATAATCATTCGCATAGTCATGGCGAAACCAGAACCTAACCTTGCAGTCGAGGGGCCAGTCAAAAGCTTCGCTTTTGGTTCCCTCCGCCCTTCGGATTCTGGCTGCCCCCTTACTTTCACGTTGGGCATCATCGGAGGGGGCATGTGGCTCTATCGCGTAATGTCAATGAGTAGAGACGAAAGCGGCGGCGTTTTCTACGACGCTACTGCGTCCCTCGCCGACGCAATCCAAATGGCTAAGGTCATTCAGCGCCGTGAGCCCTCTCATGTCGTTACTGTTGGGGCAGAGAATTGGCCTGGTCTGTCGTGGTGGAAATACCGACTTCATCGCGCTGGGGGCACACACGAGGGCTTTGGTGTCAACTTCAAGGACAAGTACGGACTGGTAGTCGAGGAAATGAAGACAGTCTGGTCGGAGGAAGAAAACGCAAAGGGCACGTGTTGACGCTATTCGCCGCCTTAACGCCGTCGATTGCATTCTCGACGCTTGCTGCCGAAATCTGACGGGGTAGATAACCTATGTTGCACCCAAAATACCTACGCGAAGGATCGCGAATCGAAATTCCGGAGCTTTCAGGGTACGTTCCCAAAGGGGTTCCTATCTTTGATGTGGCTGGCGTTTTTGCAGGCGGCATGGGCATTTGTGTTCACTTGCGCCAATGCGAAACGGGAGTTGAGTACGCCCTCAAGGGTGTTCGGCCAGACCATCTGGGCGATCACGGCTCGGTTGATCGCTTTCTGGATGAGTTACAGGTATGGCTGTCGGCCTCTATGTGTAATCTGGTTGCAGAGGCAATTGCAGTACTTCGAATTAACGAAACTCCGTGCGTACTTGCGACGTGGATGCCGAAAGGAGATTTAGCGCGCGCATTACCAAACCTCGATAGCCGCGAGAAATTCGAAGCTTTGCTGCGCCTAGTGCGGGGACTTTCCTGGGTGCGTAACAACCTTGGAGTGATTCACCGCGACCTAAAGCCAGCAAACGTGCTACTCGATCAGCGCGGTCTCGCATATGTCGCTGATTGGGGATTGGCTCGCCCAGTCGGCCAAGCTATGGAGCGGGTGAAAGCATCGCTAGATGGAAGTGCCCTAGATCGTCCCGACCGGACTCAAGCCGGTAGTTTTCTCGGAACCGTAACCTACGCAGCCCCTGAACAAATTATGGGGGCATCCGATATTGACCATCGTGCAGATATCTATGCACTTGGATGTATGATGTTCGAGTTCGAAACTGGTACTCCCCCATTCACTGGGAAAACGGTTGCCGATATTGCACGCAGGCATTTACAAGCCCAGCCCGCAAAACTTGGCGGATGGTTCAAGCGCACAGCGCTTGGACTAGAAGGTGTAATCGCAAGATGCCTAGAAAAGAAGCCCGCAAACCGATATTCAACCTACGAAGAACTTGATGAGGTATTGGTTGGATTGGCTGGCCGCCTAGATGTTCGCTTAGATCGCTGTGAGCTTTCGACGCGCTACGAGCGCACGCATCTTGGCAAAGGCCATCTAAAGCAGGACGTAATCCTCGACCGAGCGGCAAGTGGGACTTCGGCTAATCACGCAATCCTAGAAGCCAGTGACATCGCCCCATTTCTAGAAGAGGCTAGCAATCTAATGGCATTGTCTCGATATGCCGAAGCCGAGCAATTGCTGCGCCCTCATTTTCACCCGGAACTTATCGGGCTTTCGGAAATGTGGCTTCTAATGCATACCCTCGCTCTCAATTACGCTTTGTGCCTCATAAAGACAGGATGCCCCTTAGATGCCGAGAATATTTGTCGACGACTTGAAGATAGGACAGGCAAGCCCTCTGAATTCTATGTCAACTTCTCGCTCGCGTTGTTGAATGGGCGCAAGTGGACCGAAGCTGTTGAGGTCTGCAAACATGGCTTAGATTCCTTTCCGACAGATGCCGATATCCAAGGCAATCTCACGATTTCTCTCGCGAACAGCGGCGACCTCGATAGCGCGTCAGATTCCGCCATCAAACGCATCAAGCTTCGTCGAGACATCCACGGAATTGAAGAAGCTGCTGGCATTTTGCAGCGCCAAGCCGCCGCGAAACGCGACACTGATCTTCCGGGCGCCATCGCCGTCGCTAAAGTTGTTGGTGATCTCATCGAGGAGGGGATCGCTCTCAATCCGCGCTTCTATCCCATCCTCCTTAAGCAAATTCAACTGCGCCGATTTGCTCATGACGAGAGTACGGTACTTAGTCTTTGTCAGGTGATGATCGATGCCGACGACTGCCCTCCTGTTTATCGCCAATCGGCATTCGCGGAAATGGTAGAGAAGTTGTCAGAGGGCAAATCCTTCGCGACTGCGTTGGACCTGATACAGCGTAGCGGTCATGGTGAGTCTGAAAGGTTGCTCGCCGTAAAGATGCGAACGCTAGCCCGCCACTACATGATCGGAAAAGAGAACGTGAAGGGTCAGCGGATCATCGTTCCCGAGGTTCGCGAATATTTTCTCAAAATCGCTTCGAGGCACAATGATTGCAATTCCGTTATTGCCGCAGAGATTCTCGACTGGATGGGTGATTCCAAGCGGGCGCTAGAGGTTCTCGATCAGTATCTGTCGACTACCCCGACCGACTGGGATGGGGTCAGGGTATCGGCCCTTATTCATCTGCGGATGGGCAAGCACGAACGCGCATTGCACCTCGCGCGATCGCTGATAACAGTAGCCCCATGGCGCGCAGAAAGTTACGACTGGCTAAGATACGTAGCACAACAGGTCAAGAAACCGGACATTGCTGGACAGGCTAAGCAGAGAGGTGATGAGGTATTCGAAAAGGAGAACATGTTATTTGTCGATCTCAGGGCGTATCTTGATACCAAATGCGCGTAAGGCGCACTCGGTAGCTAGTGTAGGCTGGGCTGACATAGAAAGCACAGCGCCGGATCACGCTATGTGCGGAGTTTCGCGGGCTCAACCCATCCTACGAGCTTGAACCTATGCCTTCCGAATTCGACCTGATCCGCCGCTTCTTTACCCGCCCAGCACCCAGTGCCGTGCTCGGGGTCGGCGACGATGCGGCGCTGATTCGGCCATCCGTCGGCATGGAACTCGCCGTGTCCACCGACATGCTGGTTTCCGGCCATCATTTTTTCCCCGATGCCGATCCGTTCCAACTGGGCTATAAATCCCTCGCCGTGAACCTCTCCGACCTCGCCGCCATGGGCGCGACTCCGCGCTGGGCGACGCTAGCGCTGGCGCTGCCGGAGGCGGACGAGCACTGGCTCGGCGCTTTCGCGGAAGGATTCTTCGGCATCGCCCGCGAATACGGCGTGGATTTGATCGGCGGCGACACTACGCGTGGGCCGCTTGCCATCTCGGTCACCATCATGGGCGAGGTTCCCGCGGGCCAGGCGCTACGCCGCAGCGGTGCGCAGGTTGGGGACGATGTATGGGTGTCCGGCCAGTTGGGGGATGCAGCGCTGGCGCTGGCGCATATGCAGCAGCGGATTGTTTTGACGCCGCACGATGCCGCGGCTTGTTTTCCCGCGCTGCACACGCCTACGCCGCAAGTCGCGCTGGGGCAGGGTCTGCTCGGGTTGGCACATAGCGCGATCGACATCTCGGACGGTTTCGCCGCGGACCTGGGGCACATCCTGGAGGCCTCGGCGGTCGCGGCCGAAATCCAGTTTGCCGCATTGCCGGTGTCTGCTACGCTGCGCGAATATCTGCACGCGCCGGAAGCCAGGCGCTGCGTGCTGGCGGGCGGGGACGACTACCAGTTGTGTTTCACCGTACCCGCATCGCGGCGCGAGGAAGTGCTGGCGATTTCGCGCCGGAGCGGGTTGCCGCTGGCCTGCGTGGGCCGCATCGAGGAGGGCTCGGGGCTGCGTGTGCTGGATCAACATGGTCAAGCGATGGCGCTGGAGGGGACAGGTTTTGACCATTTCCGCTGAAGCTCCGCAGCAACCCTCGTGGCGCTTTGTCCTCAGCCATCCCGCGCACTTTTTCGCCTTCGGCTTCGGCAGCGGCCTGAGCCCTGCGGCACCCGGCACGGCGGGTACGCTGGCCGCCTTCCCCGTGTTCTGGCTGATGCAGCGCCTGCTGGAGCCGGCGGCGTTCCTCGCCGTGCTGGCGCTCATGTTCGCGCTGGGCGTGTGGTTCTGCGCGAAGGCCGGCCGTTCGCTGGGCGTCGCCGACCACGGCGGCATCGTGTGGGACGAGATCGTGGCCTTCGTGGCGGTGCTGTTTTATTTGCCGGCCACGCCGCTGTGGTGGCTCGCCGGCTTCGCGTTGTTCCGCTTGTTCGACATCTGGAAGCCGTTCCCCATCGGCTATCTCGACGCCCGGCTCAAGAACGGTTTCGGCGTGATGCTGGACGATGCGCTGGCCGCCTTGTATGCCTTGATCGTCGCGCGTGGGTTATCATGGCTGCTATAAACCCGGATTGTTCACTAGCCAGAACAGCGCGTCATTCCCGCGCAGGCGGGAATCCAGTCGGTTGCTCGATCCCCGACAAGAGGGACGGCGTTGCGGTCTTGTCCGCTTCGCGGATAGTTTTTCTCGCTGGATTCCCGCCTGCGCGGGAATGACGGTGCTAATGGATAATTTGGGATGAATACGACACAACCCCACGAACTCTACCGGCTCGCCGAGCAGGTCGGCGCGGCGCTCAAAGCGCGCGGCTGGATGCTGGCCAGCGCCGAATCCTGCACCGGCGGCTGGGTGGGGGAGGCGGTCACGGCCGTGCCGGGCAGTTCGCACTGGTACGATCGCGGCTTCATCACCTACACCAACGAGGCGAAGCAGGAAATGCTTGGCGTGGCGTCCGAAACGCTGGCCCAGTACGGCGCGGTGAGCGAACAGACGGTGCGTGAAATGGCGGCTGGCGCTCTCAGGCACAGCCGCGCCCAGGTGGCCTTGGCGATCAGCGGCATCGCGGGTCCGGGCGGTGGTTCTCCGCAGAAACCGGTGGGGATGGTTTGCCTGGCGTGGGGCGTGAAGGACGGCCCCGTCCAGGCGCAGACCCGGCACTTCGGCGGCGACCGCCAGCAGGTCCGTGCACAGGCCGTCGCCGCGGCGCTGCAAGGCGTGCTCGAATGCGTCGGCGCCGGTTTCCCACCCTAAGATCAGGTGTCCACGGACCCCTCGTTGATGTAGGTCGGCATTCATGCCGACTTGTCGGGCTGAAGCCCGACCTACGTGCACGCTTGGGTTCATGGGTTCAATTCGGGCGAAAAATTGGCGACTGCGATCTCGCCCTCTCCCTTAAATGGGAGAGGGGGCGCCATTGGATTTATGCAGGCGCCCATGACATAATCCACCACTTCAGCAAGAGGATAAATCCATGGACGAAAACAGAAGCAAAGCCCTGTCCGCAGCGCTTTCCCAGATCGAAAAGCAGTTCGGTAAAGGCTCCATCATGCGCCTGGGTGACAGCGATGTGGTGAAGGATATTCAGGTGGTTTCCACCGGTTCGCTGGGGCTGGACATTGCCTTGGGCGTCGGCGGCCTGCCGCGCGGACGTGTGGTCGAAATCTACGGCCCGGAATCGTCCGGCAAGACCACGCTTACCCTGCAAGTGATCGCGGAAATGCAGAAGCTGGGCGGCACTGCCGCCTTCATCGACGCGGAGCACGCGCTCGACCCGCAGTACGCGCAGAAGCTCGGCGTGAATGTTTCCGACCTGTTGATCTCGCAGCCGGACACCGGCGAGCAGGCGCTGGAAATCGCCGACATGCTGGTGCGCTCGGGCTCGGTGGACATCGTGGTGGTCGACTCGGTGGCGGCGCTGACGCCCAAGGCCGAGATCGAAGGCGAGATGGGCGACTCGCACATGGGCCTGCAGGCGCGGCTGATGTCGCAGGCGCTGCGCAAGCTCACCGCCAATATCAAGCGCACCAACACCCTGGTGATCTTCATCAACCAGATACGCATGAAAATCGGCGTCATGTTCGGCAACCCGGAAACCACCACCGGCGGCAACGCGCTCAAGTTCTACGCCTCGGTGCGCCTGGACATCCGCCGCACCGGCGCGATCAAGAAGGGCGAGGAAGTGGTCGGCTCGGAAACCCGCGTCAAGGTGGTCAAGAACAAGGTCGCGCCGCCGTTCAAACAGGCCGAATTCGACATCCTCTACGGCGAAGGCATTTCCCGCGAAGGCGAGATCGTCGAACTGGGCGTGCTGCACAAGTTCATCGACAAATCCGGCGCCTGGTACGCCTACAACGGCGACAAGATCGGCCAGGGCAAAGACAATGCGCGCGAATACCTCAAGGAGCACCCCGCGCTCGCCGCCGAGATCGAGGGCAAGATCCGCGCCGCCGTCGGTGTGAATCCACAGGCCGCTCCCGCCGCGCTTGAACAGGCCTGAGCCTAGCCTGAGAGAACGCGCGCTGCGGCTGCTGGCCCGGCGCGAATACTCGCGCGACGAGCTGCAGCGCCGGTTGGCGCCTCACGCCGAGGATGCCGAAGCGCTGGAACCCTTGCTGGACGACCTCAAGCGCCGCGGCTGGCTGTCCGAACAGCGCGTCGTCGAGCAGGTGGTCCATGCCCGCCAGGCCAAGTTCGGCGGCCGCCGCATCGCCCACGAACTGCGCGAAAAGGGCGTCGCCGAGGAACTGATAGACGGCGCGCTGGCCGGGTTCGACGAACTGGCCACGGCCCGCTCGGTATGGGCCAAGAAGTTTGGCGCGTTGCCGGCGGATGCCAATGAGCGGGGGAAGCAGATGCGCTTCCTGATGAGCCGGGGTTTCGGCGGGGAAACGATACGCAAGGTGCTGCAAGGTTCGGGCGAGGATTGACTTGCAATAGGACCTTGCCTATTATGTATTACATAGTCGTAATACAGGAGCTTGGGCATGACTGTTTCCGTGAGGCTGGACCCCGATCTAGAGCAGCAGCTTGCACGCGTGAGCGAACAGACGGGCGTGAGCAAAAGCCAGATTATCAAGCAGAGTCTGATCGCCTATCTGCAAGTCGCAGCCAAGCCCCAAACGCCTTACGAGTTAGGCAAGGATCTCTTCGGACGCGAGGGTAGCGGCAAAGGGGACCTGTCCACGCGCCGGAAGGAATATTTGACGGAAATTCTCCGTGCCAAGCACGCTCGCTGATTCCGGCCCATTGGTTGCCTTGTTCGATCGTTCGGACAAGTACCATCTGACGGTCCTGGAATTTGCGCGCGCCTATCGGGGGCGCATGGTTACGACATGGCTGGTTGCGACTGAAGTCTGCCATCTGCTCGGTTTCAGCGCGACGGCCCAACTGGATTTCCTGCGTTGGATCCAGCGTGGCGGGCTTGAACTGGCAAATCTCGGCATGGGCTCGCTCGACACGATCGTCAAGCTGACCGAGAAATACCGGGATCGCCCGATGGATCTGGCCGACGCCTCGCTGGTGGTGTTGTCCATGCAAACCGGCACCCGCAATATCATTTCGTTGGACAGCGATTTTGACATTTACCGGCTACCGGACAAGGGCCATTTGAAGAACTTGTTGCGGAAACCGGCATAGGGCGTGCCATACACGCCGACATGAGAATTTGATTCGAGGAAGGCAACAAATGAAAAGCAGCGAAATCCGCCAGAAGTTCCTAGACTACTTCGCCTCCAAAGGCCACACCACCGTGGCTTCCAGCCCATTGGTGCCGGGCAACGATCCGACCTTGTTGTTCACCAATGCCGGCATGGTGCAGTTCAAGGACGTGTTCCTCGGGCGCGAGCAGCGGCCTTACGTGCGCGCCGCCAGCAGCCAGCGCTGCGTGCGCGCCGGCGGCAAGCACAACGACCTGGAGAACGTCGGCTACACCGCGCGCCACCACACCTTCTTCGAAATGCTGGGCAACTTCAGCTTCGGCGACTACTTCAAGCGCAACGCCATCGAGTTCGCCTGGGAGTTTCTTACCGTGGAAATGATCATCCCCAAGGACAAGCTGTGGGTGACGGTCTTCCACGAGGACGACGAAGCCTACGACATCTGGGCCAACGAGATCGGCGTGCCCACCGACCGCATCACGCGCATCGCCGGTGCCGACAATTTCTGGCAGATGGGCGATACCGGGCCGTGCGGCCCGTGCACCGAGATTTTCTATGACCACGGCCCAGAGGTTGCGGGCGGCCCGCCGGGAACGCCGGACGCCGACGGCGACCGCTACATCGAAATCTGGAACCTGGTGTTCATGCAGTACAACCGCGACGAGTCCGGCACCCTGCACCCGCTGCCCAAGCCATCGGTGGACACCGGCATGGGCCTGGAGCGCATCTCCGCGGTGATGCAGCACGTGCACAGCAACTACGACATCGACCTGTTCCAGGACCTGATCAAGGCCGCCGCGCGCGAGACCTCTGCCCGCGACCTGTCCAACAACTCGCTCAAGGTCATCGCCGACCACATCCGCGCCTGCTCTTTCCTCATCGTCGACGGCGTCATCCCCGGCAACGAAGGCCGCGGCTACGTGCTGCGCCGCGTCATTCGCCGTGCCATTCGCCACGGCTACAAGCTGGGCCAGAAACAGCCGTTCTTCCACCGCTTGGTGGAAGACTTGGCCAAAGCCATGGGCGTCGCCTATCCCGAGCTGGTGGCGGTCAAGGAGCGCGTCGCCGCGGTGCTGAAGCAGGAAGAAGAGCGCTTCGCCGAGACCCTGGAACACGGCATGGGCGTGCTGGAAGTCGCGATGAAGAGCGAGGACAAGATGCTCGACGGCGAGACCGTGTTCAAGCTGTACGACACCTTCGGCTTCCCCCTCGACCTTACCGCCGACATCGCGCGCGAACGCGGTTTCACCGTGGACCTCGCGGGTTTCCAGAACGCCATGCAGATGCAGCGCGAGCGTGCCCGCGCTGCCTCCAAATTCACCATGCAGGGCGGCGTGGAATTCAGCGGCCAGGCCACCGAGTTCCACGGCTACGACACCCTCGCGCTGGAAGGCCAGATCCTCGCCCTCTACAAGGAAGGCGCGCAGGTCAGCAGCATTGAGGCTGGCGACGCCGCCGTGATCGTGCTCGACCGCACCCCGTTCTACGCCGAATCCGGCGGCCAGGTGGGCGACAGCGGCGAATTATCTTGCGGGAGCGGCGTGTTCGCGGTGGAAGATACGCAAAAAATCCAGGCCGAAGTGTTCGGCCACAAAGGCGTGCTGAAAACCGGCCGCCTCACCGTGGGCGACAAGGTGCAGGCCCAGGTGAACGCGGCGGCACGCAGCCGCACGGCCTACAACCATTCCGCCACCCATTTGCTGCACGCCGCGCTGCGCAAGGTGCTGGGCACCCACGTCACGCAGAAAGGCTCGCTGGTGGACGCCGGCCGCACCCGCTTCGACTTCGTCCACGACAAGGCGGTGACGCCCGACGAAATCCGCCGCATCGAAGACCTGGTGAACCAGGAAATCCGCCACAACGTGGCCGTGGAAACGCGCCTGATGAAGCACGAAGACGCCATCAAGCATGGCGCCATGGCGCTGTTCGGCGAGAAATACGGCGACGAAGTGCGCGTGGTCGGCATGGGAGAATTCTCCACCGAACTGTGCGGCGGCACCCACGTCAAGCGCAGCGGCGACATCGGTCTGTTCAAGATAATTTCCGAAGGTGGTGTCGCCGCCGGCATCCGCCGCATCGAAGCGGTGACCGGCCCCGGCGCCCTGGAATACGTGCAGAGCCAGCAATCCCTGCTGCAGGACGTGGCCGGCGCCCTCAAAGCCCAGCCCCAGGAAATCGGCCAGAAAATCGGCCAGATCATGGACAACGTCAAGGCCCTGGAAAAAGAGCTGGGGCGGCTCAAGTCCAAACTCGCTGCGAGCCAGGGCGACGACCTGGCGGCCTCCGCCGTGGACCTTGCCGGCATCAAAGTCCTCGCCGTCGCCATCGAAGGCGCTGACGCTGCGGCGCTACGCGAAACCATGGACAAACTCAAGGACAAGCTCAAGTCCTGCGCCGTCGTGCTCGGCTCCACCGAAGGCGGCAAGGTCACCCTGATCGCCGGCGTGACTGCCGATCTCACCGCCAAGGTCAAGGCCGGCGAACTGGTCAACTTCGTCGCGCAACAAGTCGGCGGCAAAGGCGGCGGGCGGCCGGACATGGCGCAGGCGGGGGGCACCGAGCCGGAGAAGCTGCCGCAGGCGCTGGCGGGGGTGGTGGAGTGGGTGAAGGGGAAGTTGGCGGATTGATGATGGGTATCGCTGCGCTCGACACATCCGAGCTTGAAAACAATTCGGCGGGTTACGCCTGCGGCTAACCCGCAGGCGGCTCTATACAGGAGGAGGCTTTATGCGCAGCACGCGATTGTTTTGGAATTTCATAGTCTTGGTGTGCTCGTTGCTCGCTTCGCAGGCAAATGCAGAATCCATACGCATCCAAGCCGATGGCGGCCCGAAACCGTTGAATATTTCATTCGATGAGGCAGTCAAGTTCCTCGATGACAAGGTAGTAATTCGGGCCACCTCCCCTGTGGACGGCTTTCCACGATACAAAGGGGAGACCAAGCTACTCACCTTGGAGTTACTCGGGCCTAAATCGAATATAGTTAACGCAGCCGTTATCGCCGCATTCCCAAAAAATCTTGACATACGTGTCGACAACGCCGCCTTTGCTGGTCGCCTCGTTAAGAACGTAGTCCCCGAGTGGTCTGACGGATTTAGATGGGTCGGCCAAACCTTAGGGCATTTAGTCGAAACTGGTGATCAAAGCGAGGAGGTCATCGTGGGCCGCAAGAAAATAATGTTGATGTGGTCACCCCAATTTGAAACCTTCATTCTGTCGATTAAACACGAGTGATAACCCATCCGCGCTTGCGCTTGCTGATCGACAATTCGGAACTAAACAATTCTGCTAAGGGATTTCCATGCTGAAGAAAATGGCTCCGCTGACCATGGCGCTCGGCCTCACCCTCGCTTTACCCACCCAAGCCGCCCTGTTTGATCGCGGTAACGGGCTGATTTACGACAACGTGCTTAATGTCACCTGGACGAGCGATGCTAATCTGTTTAAGACTATGGCCTCTATCGACGGCAGCCTTGTAAGCCGGATCATCGCGTCCGTCCCGACGGTGATAGATACGCCCAATGTTTATGACACCCCGGCCTACAGTGGGTACTACAACGTGAGGGCAAGCGATTTCAGCGTTGCGGCTGGTTCTCTTAACTGGTTTGGCGCGAAGGCCTGGGTCGGGTACCTGAATCATATCAATTACCGAGGCTACAACGACTGGAGCTTGCCGACAACCGCTGTGTTCTGTGTCAGCTATAGTTGTGCCAACAGCCAACTTGGCGAACTGTTTTACAACGAGCTTGGTGGTGTGGTATTCCAACCTATCACTACCACCCACAATACCAACTACGGTCTGTTCAAGAACCTGCAATCGCCCTCATACTGGTCTGGTACGGAGTGGGCGTCCAATCCCAGCAACGTGTTTAGCTTCGGTGCCGCTGATGGTAGTCAAAATCTTGGTTCAAAGCCTTACGGAAGCTCCGGTTACTCCGCGTGGGCTGTGCGTTCTGGCGATGTTGCCGCCGTGCCGGAACCGGAAATGTGGGCGTTGCTGCTGGCGGGGGTGGGGTTGGTAGGTTTTGCCTCGCGTCGGCGCAAAGTTTGAGCGCGTGATGACAAGCAAGCCCGCGTAGGATGGGTGGAACGCAGCAAGAGTCGGGCGCAATAACCGAAGCGCATTGCGCCGCATGATTCGCTCAAGCATCCGGCGGGTTACGCCTGCGGCTAACCCGCCCTACCTGTTGTCGCTAGCTGCGCGTACCTTTTCTTGGAGAAATTGTGCTTGAGTTGCTGATTGCCCTGACTGTTCTAGGGATGCTGGTCTTGGCGCTCAAGACATTGTTCCGTCTCGTGAAACGCTATTTTCCACGTTTCGCGGAACGGGTGGCCTCCCTGTATGACCGTGCGGCGCGGGCCACCGGCAAAGCCATGGCCTGGATGACAGGGATATAGGGCGGCAGGATGGGCTAGCGCGGTAGGTTGGGCTGAACGGCCGTGAAGCCCAATATCTAAAGCACTGGTATCTGATCCGAACGGGATTGCACAGCCCGCAGCCAGCGTAGATGGGTATCGCCGCGCTGAACCCATCTACGGGATGTTTTTGTTGGGACTCACAGTTTCCCAGCCTTCAAATTTATTCGTAGTGCGTCCACATGCGGAGCACCTTGACGATGCGCTCTTTCTCCAACACCTGGTACACCAGCCGATGCTGGATGTTGATGCGCCGCGAATAGGCTCCGCTCAAATCGCCGACGAGTTTTTCATAGGGTGGAGGGTTCTGGAAGGGGTTGTCGCGCAGGACATCAAAAAGTTTTTCCGCTTGCGGCTTGAGACTGGCGGCTTTTAACTTTTGGGCGTCTTTCTGTGCCTGCTTGGTAAAGGCCAGTTGCCAGTTCACCAGTCAAGATCCTGGGCGCATTCGCTGACGGGCTCGCTCATGCCGGCCTTGATGGACTCCCGCATGCCGGGAATCGACAAGAGGTGGAGCGTCTCCTGAATGGCCCGCCAATCCTGTTCGTCAATAAGCACGGCGTTGTTTCGCTTACCGGTAATGGTAATCGGCTCGTGGGAGGATGCCGCTTCATCCAGAAGGCGGTAGAGGTTGGCGCGTGCTTCGCTGGCGGTCAGGGTGGTCATGGTGGACTTCTCGGATAGGAATGGTGTTAGCGTACGTATTCGCGTACATTATGTCAATGGGCGATAGCCATCGCCCTGATGGGATTTGACTGGCTGCGCGCTCAATGCGCCTTGTGAAGCTTGAACCCATAATGGGAGCATGTTATGCTGGGCCATGCGTATCATCGCCATCAGCAAGCTGCGCGAGTTCTGGGAAAAGCACCCGCAAGCCGAAGCACCATTGCGTAACTGGTACGCGGAGGCAAGCAGGGCCGACTGGAAAAGCCCCCAAGAAATCAAGGCTGCTCACCGCAATGCCAGCTTTCTGGCGAACAACCGCGTGGTGTTCAACGTCAAGGGTAATGACTACCGGCTGGTGGTGGCCGTACATTACAACCGGGGGATGATGTTTATCCGCTTTGTCGGCACCCACGGCGAATACGATCAAATCGGCGCTGCCACCGTCTAGGAGAGAACCGATGGAACTCAAGCCAATCAAGACTGAACAGGAATACCGCGCCGCTCTCGATGAAGCCGAAAAACTCTGGGATGCGCCGGAGAAAAGCGCGGAGGCGGACAGTCTGGAAGTGCTGGCCATGCTGATCCAGGCCTATGAGGAAAAGCACTACGCGATTCCGGCAGCCGAACCCATCGAGTTTTTGCAGTACGTCATGGAGTCGCGCGGGCTCACCCGCAAAGACCTGGAGCCCTACATCGGTACGCGCGGGCGCGTGGCGGAAGTGCTGAACCGGGCTAGGCCGCTTTCTCTGGAAATGATCAGACGGCTATCGGAAGGGTTGAATATACCGGCGGATATCCTGGTAAGGCGCTATGAAACGCGCCATGCAGCTTAGCCCGCGCAGGTGGGTTGAGTACGGCGATACCCGTCTACGTCGTTGAATTTCCATGCGCCGCATCTCGTCAATCTTCCTTTTTGTCCTCCTCCTCACCGCGTGGCCGGCCTGGGCCCAGGGGCCGCTGCTCGCTTCCGCGGCCATCGCCACGGCCCATCCGCTGGCCACCGCTGCCGGGGAGGAGATGCTCAAACGTGGCGGCAATGCTTTCGACGCGGCGGTGGCCGTGGGGGCGGCGCTGGCGGTGGTGGAGCCTTATGGTTCCGGGCTGGGCGGGGGCGGGTTTTGGCTGCTGCATCGGGCGGCGGATGGCTTCGAGACCATGGTCGATGGGCGGGAAACTGCACCGGGCAGGGCTAGCCGCGACATGTATCTGGATGCGTCCGGCAATCCGGTGGAGCGGGCTTCGCTGGACGGGGCGAAGGCGGCGGCGATTCCCGGCACGCCGGCGGCGTTGGCGCATCTGGCGCGCAAATTCGGCAAGCTGCCGTTGCGAGTGAGCCTGGCGCCGGCGATCCACTATGCTGAAGACGGTTTTCCGGTGGACGAACGCTATGTGGACTTGGCTGCGGGACGGGTGAAATTGTTCAACACCTATCCCGCAGCAGCGGCGATCTTCCTCGACCATGGGGCTGCGCCCAAGGTTGGCTGGGTGCTGAAGCAGGGGCAATTGGCGCAGACCTTGAAGGCCATTGCGCAGCAAGGCGCGGCGGGGTTCTACGAGGGTCCCGCGGCGCGGGAGTTGGCGGCTTCCGTCGGCGCCGGCGGCGGCGTCTGGAGCGTGGACGATCTCAAGCGCTACCGCGTGGTGGAGCGTAAACCGCTGAAATTCACCTATCGCGGAGCGACCGTCACTGCCGCGCCGCCGCCTTCTTCCGGGGGTGTCACGCTGGCCCAGGCCTTGAATATTCTGGAGCGGCTGCCCTACGCAACCGCTGCGCCGGCACAGCGCATGCATTTCACCATCGAAGCCATGCGCCGCGCCTACCAGGATCGCGGGCTTTATCTGGGCGACCCGGATTTCGTGCGCATGCCGCTGGCACGCTTGGCCGGCAAGCCATATGCAGCGCAGCGGGCCGCCGGCATCGACCCGGACTGGGCCACTCCCAGCGGGCAGTTGCCCGAGTCCAGGGAGGGCGGCAACACCACTCATTTCTCCATCGTGGACCGCGAAGGCAACCGAGTGGCGGCGACCTTGAGCATCAACACGTTTTTCGGCTCCGGTTTCGTGGCCGGCAAGACCGGGGTACTGCTCAACAATGAGATGGACGATTTCGCCGCCGTGCCCGGCCAGCCCAACGTCTACGGCCTGATCCAGGGCGAGGCCAACGCCATCGCGCCGGGCAAGCGGCCCTTGTCCAGCATGTCGCCGACCTTTGTGGAGGACAAGCGCGGCGTGCTGGTGCTGGGCACGCCGGGGGGCTCGCGCATCGTTAGCATGGTGCTGCTGGGGATACTCGATTATGTGCGGGAGCCGGTGCCGGATGTGGCGCGTATCGTGAGCCTGCCGCGCTTCCATCACCAGTTCCAGCCGGACCGGGTGGAGGTGGAGCCGGGGGCCTTTCCCGCCGCGCTGATCCAGGAGCTGGAACTCAAAGGCCATGTGGTGCAGCCGGCTGGCCGCGCCTGGGGCAACATGCAGGCGGTGTTCGTGGACAAGCGCACGGGCCGGGCAAAGGCGGCGAGCGATCCACGCGCTGGCCCCGGCCGGCCCGGCAGTTAGGGCGCGCTACGGAATCCTGTATAATCGGCGGTTTTAGCAAACAACGAAACCCCTGGCCATGAAAACCACCTTTCTGGACTTCGAGCAACCCGTCGCCGAGCTGGAATCCAAGATCGAAGAGCTGCGCTACGTGCAGGACGATTCCGCGCTGGATATCTCCGGAGAAATCAACCGTCTGCAGAAGAAGAGCCACGCCCTGACCAAGGACATCTACGCCAAGCTCACCGCCTGGCAGATTTCCCAGGTGGCGCGGCATCCGCAGCGGCCCTACACGCTGGATTACATTGCGGGCATGTTCACCGATTTCGAGGAGCTGCACGGGGACCGGGTGTACGGCGACGACCCGGCCATCGTCGGCGGTTTCGCCCGCTTCAACGGCCAGCCGGTGATGGTGATCGGGCACCAGAAGGGCAAGGATACCAAGGACAAGATCTACCGCAACTTCGGCATGCCGCGCCCCGAGGGCTACCGCAAGGCGTTGCGGCTGATGCGCCTGGCCGAAAAGTTCGGCATCCCGGTGATGACCTTCATCGACACGCCCGGCGCCTACCCCGGCATCGGCGCCGAGGAGCGCGGCCAGTCCGAGGCCATCGCGCGCAATCTTTACGTGATGGCGGAACTGCGCGTGCCCATCATCTGCACCGTGATCGGCGAGGGCGGCTCCGGCGGCGCGCTGGCGGTGGGGGTGGGCGACCTGACGCTGCTGCTGCAATACTCGACCTACTCGGTGATTTCGCCCGAAGGCTGCGCCTCGATACTCTGGAAGAGCGCCGAGAAGGCCTCCGTCGCCGCCGAGACGCTGGGCATTACGGCGACCCGCCTGAAGGCGCTCGGCCTGGTGGACAAGATCGTCAACGAGCCTCTGGGCGGCGCCCACCGCGACTACGACGCCATGATGCAGTCGCTCAAGAAGTCGCTCCAGGAGAGCTTGCGCAGCCTCCAGGACAAGCCCCTCGACACGCTGCTGAAGGAGCGCTTCGCGCGCCTGATGGCCTATGGCAAATTCAAGGAAGCTCCGCAGCCCAAGTGACCTGGTTGCGCATGTAGAGCGCATCCTCCGGCGCACCATCACGCCCGGCCAAACGCTGCTGCTGGGTTTGAGCGGCGGGATGGATTCGGTGGTGCTGCTGGATGTCCTGGCGCGCTGCCGCGAGCCGCTTTCCTTCAAACTTCGCGCCGTCCACGTCAACCACCAGATCAGCCCCAATGCCTCAGCCTGGGCCGAATTCTGCCGCGAACTCTGCGCGGCCCTAGCCGTGCCCCTGGAAACCGCCACGGTAGATCTGCAAGGCTGTCGCGGCCTCGGTCTCGAAGCCGCCGCGCGCGCGGCGCGCTACCAGGTTTTTGAGCGCCAGCAGGCGGATTTCGTGGTGCTGGCGCAGCACCTCGACGACCAGGCCGAGACCGTGCTGCTGCAACTGCTGCGCGGCGCCGGCGCCAAGGGCATGGCCGCCATGCCCGAACTCGCCACTCGGCACTCGGCACTCAGCACTCATTTACTGCGCCCCTTGCTCGAAATTACACGTGCCGAAATCGAGCGCCATGCCCGCCAGCATGGGTTGCGCTGGGTGGACGACGAAAGCAATCGGGACGTCGCCTACGACCGCAATTTCATGCGCCACCAGTTGTTGCCGCTCATCGAGAGACGCTTCCCCGCCTACCGCGCCACCTTGTCCAGAGCCAGCCGCAACCTGGCGGAAGCGGCGCAGTTGCTGGAGGAGCTGGCGCAGATGGACGCCTCCGTGGCGGTCGCGCAAGGGGCGCTGGATATTGCCGCTCTACGCACTTTGAGCCCGGCACGCGCGAAAAACTTGCTGCGCCACTATCTGGATGGGTTCGAAATCGCCGTGCCTGCCGCGCGCCTGGAAGAAATGCTGCGGCAGTTGACCGACGCGCCTGCCGATGCCAAGGTGCGCGTCACCTTGGGGAGGCACGAACTGCTGCGCTTCCAGGACAAGGCTTGGGTGCGGCAACGCGGCGTTGTCGTGGACAAGGATAGCTGCTGGCACTGGCACGGGGAGCAGGAACTGCGGCTGGATGGCGCTCTGGGCACGTTGTCGTTCGAGCGGGGGGGCGGCGGCAATGTCAGCCTGGAAAAACTCCTGGCGCAGCCGGTCACGGTGCGGTTGCGCCAGGGAGGGGAGCGCCTGCGCCCCGACTGCAACCGTCCCCGGCGCAGCCTCAAGAGCCTGCTGCAGGAAACGAATGTCCCGCCTTGGCACAGGGGGCAGCTTCCATTGTTGTTCTGCGGGGAGAGGCTGGTTTTCGTGCCGGGCATCGGCGTGGACTGCGATTTTCAGGCTGGCCCCGGAGAGCCGGCGCTGGCGGTGCGGTGGGAGCCGGACTAGCGCGCAATGCGGAAATCGTAGATTTTCTCGTCGTCGTCCTGGCATACACCATAGCCGACGTCTGCACCGAAGCGGAACTGGCAGCGCAGGCTGGACCCGTCCGGCGCGCGCAGCAGCCCGTTGGTCAGCGTGCCGGAGTTGAGCAGGGGGTCCGCAAGGGTCTCGTTGTCCAGAACGCCCTGGCGTTGGGAGATGTGGCTCTTGAGTAATTTGTAGTCGTCGTCCGCCGGGGCGGTCGCCCAGGTTCCCGAGTATGTCTTGTCCCCGATGGCGAGCTCCAGCGTGCCGGTGTCCGAGGTGAGCTGCTGTGCCCTGCCGATGCCTGGCGTGGTGCCGTCGCGGGGGGTCAGGGCAAGCCCATAGGAGCAACCGGTCAAGGTCGACAGCGAAATCAGTAAGATCGATAGGTAACGCACGGCGTCTCTCTGCTTAAGTGGGGGTGTCTCAGTGGGCGGGCACCACTACCGCGCCTATGCCCAGTGCGCGTATCTTGGCCATCGCCTGGTCCGCTTCGGCCTTGTTTTGAAAGGGGCCGACGTTTACCCGCGTCTCCGCATAGGACTTGATGCCGGCCTGTTCCAGCTTGGCCTGCAAGGCTTGCGCGTTGGCGTAGTTGGAGAACACACCGAGTTGGACCACATAGCCCTTCGCTGCTGCCGGTTCGGCCGGGGCTTTCGGCGCCGCCTTTTCCGGGGCTTTGGCGGGTGCCTGGGGTGCGGCGGGCGGGGCGGGTTCCATCCGCGTTGCGGGCGGGAGCGGACGCGCCGCCGACTTTTCCGGCGGCACGGCGCGCAACTGGTTGTTGACGACTTTAGGCGGCGGTGGCGGTTCCACCGGCGCTGCGGCGGGGGCCGGCTCCGGCACGGTTGGGGCGGCCTCGGGCGCGGGTTCGACCACGCTCGGCGGCGGCGCTACCGGGGGCGCGATGATGGGTGTGACCGGGGCAGTGGCGACCGGGGGCACGGCGGTTTTTTCACGACCCAGAATGGTCAAAACGGCAACGGCCGCCAGCACCAGCGTGACCGCCACGACCAGGCGGCGCGTGGCGCGTTTTTTCAGTTCTGCATGTTCGTGGTCGAGCGGCTCGTTTGCCATGTTCCCGTGTTCCTCCTGATTTTGTTATCGCGACCGTACCGTCGCTTCGTGCTACTGCCTGTCCGGCGGGGTTGTCGACACCGGCTCTGAGGAGCCCTTGAGAAAGTCGTCGAACTCCAGCATGGACACCTCCTCCACTTCGATGCCCTTTGCGGTGGGTAGGCGAAGGTCGTACAGTTCGTTCTCCATCTGGTCGGCGGGTTCCTGTTGCGTTGCCGTACTTGTTCCGGATTGGGTATCGGCAGCCGCAGCGGGACTCCCGTCCTGGGCGTAGCACGGCTGCTCTTCAAATTCGTAGTCCACCTGTTCGGGTCCGGGTTTGTCGTCATGACCCATCTTGAAACGCCAGAACACCGCAGGCACGTCTATTTCGTACTTTTCCTTGAGGAATTTCCGGATTTGCACTTCGAGGATGTTGGAAAAGCGCAATTTTTTCTGCGGTTCGGCTTTGATGAGCACGACCGGATTGCCCCCATACTCCAGCGTGTACACTTTGAAATTGGAGACGCCGCGGCTTTCGAGGAAAGCGCGCACAGCCTGGTTGACCAATGCCAGCGTGCTCCCGCCCAGCGTCGCCGGCTTCTGTTTCTTCAGGAACGAAAACATGGCCCGATTCTAACCCGTGGCGACCGAGCCCGGAAGACTCTTTTACACGGACGTTCAGGCGATGACGTCATAGCCGGCATCTTCGATTGCCGCTTTGAACGCTGCGACGCCGGCCTTGGCGGAATCGTAGCCGATGGTGACCAGGCCCTTTTCCAGCGCAACCTCGACGCTGGAAACGCCGGCGATGGGCTCAAGGACGTTCTTGACGCTGCGCACGCAGCCCATGCAGGTCATGCCTTTGACGTTGAGGGTGACGGTTTCCATGGCGCAACTCCTTTCGATGTTTGGGAATTAGTGCGGCCGCCAGCGTCTCAGCAGCAGCGAATTGCTCACCACCGACACCGAGCTCAGCGCCATGGCTGCGCCGGCGATGACCGGGTTGAGTTGCCCGGCAGCCGCAAGCGGGATGCCCAGTACATTGTAGACGAAGGCGAAGAACAGGTTCTGGCGGATTTTGCCCAGGGTGGCGCGCGACAGGCCGATGGCGTCGCACACGCTCATCAGGTCGTTGCGCATCAGGGTGATGTCGGCGGCTTCGATGGCGATGTCGGAGCCGGCGCCGATGGCGAAGCTCACATCCGCCGCGGCAAGCGCAGGTGCGTCGTTGATGCCGTCGCCCACCATGCCCACGGTTTTTCCCTGTGCCTTGATGCGCGCAACCTCGTCGGCTTTGTGTTGCGGCAACACCTCGGCCAGGTAGCGGGCGATGCCGGCCTCTGCGGCGACGGCTTGCGCGGTGGCAGTGTTGTCGCCCGTCAACATGATCACTTCTATGCCCATTTGCTGTAGACGCGCGACGGCGCGCATGGAAGTTTCGCGCAAGCGGTCGGCGATGGCGAGGTAGCCCAGCACCCCGGCCGCGCTGCCCAATGCTACGACGGTTTTCCCCTGTGCCTGCAGCGGCGCAACAACGCCCGCATCGACAGTCAAACCTTGCGCCGCGAGATAGTCGGGCGCGCCGAGCCAGATCGTCGTGCCGTCGATCTCGGCGCACACACCCTTGCCGGGAGTCGAGGTGAATTGTGTCATGGAGCCGGGCTGGATGCCTGCCTCGCGCGCCTTGTCCAGCACTGCCTGCGCCAGCGGGTGCGACGAGCCTTGCTCCAGGGTCGCGGCGATACGCAGCAAGTCCGCCTCGCTCAAATCCGCGAGCGGCACGATGTCGACCACCTGGGGCCGGCCCTCGGTCAGGGTGCCGGTCTTGTCGACAATCAATACCTGGATTTTTTCCGCCCGTTCCAGCGCCGCCGCGTTGCGCACCAGGATGCCCGCCTGTGCGCCGCGTCCGGTTCCCACCATGATTGCGGTCGGCGTGGCGAGGCCGAGGGCGCATGGGCAGGCAATCACCAGCACCGCCACGGCGCTGATCAGCGCCTGGGTGAAGCCGGCCCCCAGCCACCAGGTCAGGCCCAGGGTCGCCAGGCTGACGGCGACCACCACCGGCACGAAAATGCCGGAGATCACGTCGGCCAGCCGCTGGATCGGGGCCTTCGACCCCTGCGCCTCGTCCACCAGGCGGATGATGCCCGCCAGCATGGTGTGCGCGCCGATGCCGGTGGCGCGGCACTTGAGCAGGCCCTGCTGGTTCAGCGTGGCGGCGAACACCTTGCTGCCCGGTGCCTTGGCCAGCGGCAGGCTCTCGCCGGTGAGCATGGCCTCGCTCACGCTGGAGTCGCCCTCCACCACCTCTGCGTCCACCGCAATGCTGTCGCCGGGGCGCACCACGAAGATGTCGCCGAGCTTGAGGCTGGCGGCCTCGACCTCGACGATGGCGCCGTCGCGTTCGACCCTGGCGGTCCTGGGCTGCAACTTGACCAGCGCCTCGATGGCGGCGGAAGTCTTGCCCTTGGCGCGCGCTTCCAGCAGCTTGCCCATGAGAACCAGGGTGACGATGGCGGCGGAGGCCTCGAAGTACACATGCTGGCCGGACAGGCCAAATCCCGTGACCACGGCGCTGAACAGATACGCCATGCTGGTGCCCAGTGCGACCAGCACATCCATGTTGGCGCCGCCGCCGCGCAGCGCATGCCAGGCGCCAACATAAAAACGGCGGCCGACCCAGAATTGCACCGGCGTGGCGAGCAGCCACTGCGCCCAGCGCGGCACGACATCGGCGTGCTGGCCGGTGAACATGGCGCCCATCTGCAACAGCAACGGCAAGGTGAGCGCGGCGGAAATCCAGAACATGCGCAGTTCGCGCCGGTAGGCGGCAAAACGCCGCGCCTTGTCGGCGTCATGGCTGGCCGCCAGAATTTCGTGGGCATCGTAGCCGGCGCGGCGCACCGCAGCGATCGTCTCATCCACACCGGCACCGCCTGGAGCGGCACGAATCCGGGCTTTTTCCGAAGCGAAATTCACCGCGGCCTCGACGCCGGGCAGCTTGTTCAGCACCTTCTCGATGCGCGCGGCGCACGCTGCGCAGGTCATGCCTTCCAGCGCCAGTTCCAGTTGCTGCGGGGGGACGGAATAGCCGGCCTTCTCGATGGCGGCGACGAAATCGGCGGGGCATGACTGCGCCGGGTCGTAGCCGACTTGCGCCTTCTCGCCGGCGAAATTGACCGCGGCTTTAACGCCGGGAAGCTTGTTGAGGGTTTTTTCGATGCGCGCGGCGCAGGCCGCACAGGTCATGCCCTCGATGGGCAGTTCGACGCGCTTGTTGGGGGAAGGCATGATGGTTTGCTCCGTTGGCAAACCATGCTATGCGCCGCCGCAGGTCAAGTCAATGCGCCGCGGCGGGGGGTAGGGGGTCAGTCGCGCACGATGGCGCCGTCGACGATTTTCACCTTGTCGCCGGCCATCAGTCCGGGGTCTGTTTTCTTGCTGACGGTCTTGTGGCTGCCGTCTCCCATGCGCACCACGATTTTGTAATGCGTGGTTTTCTTGACGTTCTTCTCGATCTGGTTGCCGGCATAGGCACCGCCGGCGGCGCCGGCGATGGTGGCGACGGTTTTGCCGTTGCCTTGGCCGACCTGGTTGCCGAGCAGCGCGCCCGCCACGCCGCCGGCGATGACGCCGAGGGCCGACCCTTCGCCTTTCTGCTCGACGACGCTGACCGATTCGACCACGCCGCAGTTGGCGCACGCGGCATGTGCTTTCTTCGCCGGCACGGCTTCGGCTGCCTCGCGGGCGTGGGGAGTGGCTTTTTCTGCGGCGCCCTCATCTTTGGCCGCTGCGCCGGCTTGAGGTTTCTCTTTGCTTGCCGTGTCCTGTGTCTCCGGCCCGGTGCCGGGGGTGGAGGCGATGGAGGGCTCGTTCCTGGCGTGGGAGCCGGGAAGCAGGCCCGTCATCACGCCGACGCCTACGGCGCTGAAAATGATGAGGGATACGGCTGCCCCTATGATTACGGGATGGGTCTTGCGAGTGGTTTCCATGGGTTGCTCCGGTCTGTCAACGCGATGTAGGGGGTGATGTGCGCGGTTGAAGCAGGCGCACGGCTGAACGGACAAGGTAAGGTACCGTCCCGGTTCGGGCAAGGGGGGGTGGCGGTTAAATTTTGTTCACACATATTAAAGTTTTGTTGCTGCCCTGACGATAACAGGCACAGGTAACTGCGTTGACCGTTATCGACAAACAGGCCCGGCACTTGGTGCGGCGGTGGGAAATGTCTCGTGTAGCAGACTATGAATAGGAGATTCCGATGAAAGTTCATGCGATTGATTTCAAGAAGATGGCGTTTATGGTTCTTGCCGCAGCAGCACTGATGCAGCCGGTGCTCAAGGCTCACGCGGGCGATACCCCGGCGTCGCTGGACGGCGCTACCGTGGTTGCCGCCGACAAGGCCAAGCAGTTGATGGATGGCGGTGCGGCGATGATCGATTCGCGCGTCGCCAACGAATATGCCGAAGGCCATATCAAGGGCGCGCACAGCGTACCGTACAAGGAAAAAAGCGCCAAAACCGCCGATTACGATGCGAGCCAGGACAGCTTCGACCTTGCCAAACTGCCGGCCGACAAGGGCGCGGGCATCATATTCGCCTGCAATGGCCCCGAGTGCTGGAAAAGCTACAAAGCTGCCCATGCAGCGGTGAAGGCCGGCTACAAGAAAGTGTACTGGTTCCGCGGCGGTTTCCCCGAGTGGAAAGCCAAAGGCTATCCGGTAGAGTAAGCAGCGTTGGCGCCGGTGCGCAAAGCGCCGGCGCCCTTTTTGTTCCCGACAGCGGGTCGGCGGCAGAAATAAGGAAGGTCTAACATGCTTAAGACGATGACCATTCGAGCGAAACTGATCAGCGGCACCGTGCTGTCCGTGCTCATCATAGTGAGCCTGGCGGGGGTGAATTTTTTCTCCGCACGCCAAAGCATGGGCGCGCTGGCATCGGTCTACGAGAACCAGGTAATGCCTGCGGCTTCGTTGCAAGCCATCGACTCGTCGCTCAAGGAAGTGCGTTTCCGCATGGCGGGGGTGATGCTCGACCAGATGCCCGCGGTGGGGTCGCGCAACCACCTCAAGGAAGTGCGTGTGTCCGTGCCGCAAAACTGGGCGCAGTTCAAGGAACAAACCAAGGACAATCAGTTCACCAAGGAAGGCCAGGAACTGATTGCGAAAATCGACAAGCAGATGGCGAGCCTGCCCCCTTTCTTCGAAAAGCTGGAGGCGGCTTATTCCGACGGCGACAAGGCTAAGGTGGCCCCATTGCTTGAGGACGAATGGCCCCCGATCCAGGGCGGCGTGCTGAAGCCGCTGTCGCAATTGGTGCCGATCCAGGAAGTGGCCGCCAAGTCGACCTACGAGGGCAGCGTTGCAGCCGGGCGCAAGATGTTGACGCTCGCCGGCGTACTGGCGGCGGTCAGCTTGATCGTTCTGCTCGGATTCACGGTGCAGATGGTGCGCAGCATCGGCAGGAACATCGCGGAATTGAGTCGCGTGCTGGATAACGTGGCGAACGGCGACCTCAGCATAACGGCGGAAGTGACGACGCACGACGAACTGGGGCAAATGGCGGACTCGTTAAACCGCACGCTGACCCAGTTGCGCGGCATCGTGAGCGGCGTCAAGCAGGCGGCCGATACGGTGACGAACGCAGCCGGCAGGCTCTCCGCCGAAGCGGGCCAGGTGTTGGCGCGGGCAGAGAAACAGTCGGACGGCGTCATGCAAGTCAGCGCGGCGATGGAGCAAAGCAGCGTTTCCGTCACGGAAGTGGCGCACAACGCCTCGGGGGTGGAAAAGGCCGCGGCACAGACTCAATCCATCGCGCAGGAAGGCAACGAGAACATGTCCCGGAGCATCGACGCGACGCGCCGCATCGAGGACGCGGTGGCTTCCTCCAGCGCCACCATCAACGGGCTGTCCCAGTCGATAGACCGGGTCGGCGAGATTACCAAGGTGATCAAGGATATCGCCGACCAGACCAACCTGCTGGCGCTCAACGCCGCCATCGAGGCGGCGCGCGCCGGCGAGCAGGGCAGGGGCTTCGCCGTGGTGGCGGACGAGGTGCGCAAGCTGGCCGAACGCACCGCCACCAGCACCACCGACATCGCCAACATGGTCGAATCCATCAAGGGCGCTTCCGGAGCCGCGGTGGACGCGATCGGCAAGATCGAACACGAAGTGAGCGCGGGCGCCGACTACAACCGGCAGACCGGGGATACCTTGCGGCGCATCGTCGATGCCGCGGTCGGGGTTGCCGAAACGGCGCACCAGATCGCCGGCGCGGTGCAGGAACAGTCGGCGGCGAGCGAGGACATTGCGCGCAACATGGAGCGCATCTCCGCGCTCACGGAAGAGAACAACGACAGCATCAAGCAGGTGGGGGGTGCTGCCAGCGACATGGCCGGCACCGCCGCCGAGTTGCAGCGGCTGGTGGGCCAGTTCAAGATCGCCGGCTGATCAACCAAACCGCAGTTTGTTCACCACAGAGTCACAGAGGCACTGAGAAATGGGGTAGGCAGGGATGGCCAACGCGTTGCCCATCCCTGCCTACCCCGTTTCAACTCTGTGCCTCTGTGACTCTGTGGTGAACTGTATTTTCTAGGATCAATCCTCCGGCCGCATCTGCGGGAACAGGATCACGTCGCGGATGCTGGCGGCGTCGGTCAGCAGCATCACCAGGCGGTCTATGCCTATGCCCTCGCCGGCGGTGGGCGGCAGGCCGTACTCCAGGGCGCGGATGTAGTCGGCGTCGTAGTGCATGGCTTCCGCGTCCCCCGATTCCTTCTGCTTCACCTGCTCCAGAAAGCGCTGTGCCTGATCTTCCGGGTCGTTCAACTCGGAGAATCCATTGGCGATCTCGCGTCCCACCATGAACAGTTCGAAGCGGTCGGTGATGTCCGGGTTGGCGTCGTTGCGCCGCGCCAGCGGTGATGCCTCGGCCGGGTAGTCGACGATGAAGGTCGGCTCGAACAGCAGATGCTCGGTGGTCTCCTCGAACAGCGTGAGCTGCAATCCGCCGATGCCGTCGTGCGGCTTGTAGGAAACGCCCATCTCCTTGAACTTGGCGACGAGGAACTCCCTGTCGTGGAGCTGCGCCTCGCTGAATTCCGGGTGGAACTTGTGGATCGCCTGCGCCACGGTGAGCCGCGCGAAGGGCTGTCCGAGGTCGAGTTCGCGCCCCTGGTAGGTGACGCGCGTGGTGCCCAGCACCTTCTCGGCCACTTCGCGGAACATGGCTTCGGTGAAGTCCATCAGGTAGCGGTAATCGCGGTAGGCCTCGTAGAACTCCAGCATGGTGAATTCCGGATTGTGCCGGGTCGACATGCCTTCGTTGCGGAAATTGCGGTTGATCTCGAACACCTTTTCCATGCCGCCCACCACCAGCCGCTTGAGGTAAAGCTCGGGCGCGATGCGCAGGTAGAGCTGCATGTCCAGGGTGTTGTGGTGCGTCACGAAAGGCCGCGCCGCAGCACCGCCGGGGATGGGATGCATCATCGGCGTTTCCACTTCCAGGTAGCCGTGGCGCACCAGGAACTCGCGGATCGCCTGGATGATGCGGGAGCGCGCCGCGAACACCGCGCGCGCGTCCTGGTTGGTGATCAGGTCCAGGTAGCGTTGCCGGTATTTCTGCTCCTGGTCGGCCAGGCCGTGGAATTTTTCCGGCAGGGGGCGCAGGGTCTTGGTCAGCAAGCGGATCTCGGTGACGCGCACCGAAAGCTCGCCGGTCTTGGTCTTGAACAGCACGCCGCGTGCGCCCAGGATGTCGCCCAGGTCATAGTGCTTGAACGCCTCGTGCGCCGCTTCGCCGCTGTGGTCGTTGGTGATGTAAAGCTGGACCTGCCCGCTCATGTCCTGGATGGTGGCGAAGCTCGCCTTGCCCATCACGCGCTTCAGCATCATGCGCCCCGCCACGCTCACGTGAACCGGGTGCTCCTCCAGCTCTTCCTTGGGCTTGCCGCCGTGATTGGCGTGCAGGTCCGCCGCCAGGTTCTCGCGCGCGAAATCGTTGGGGAAGGCGTTGCCTTGTTGGCGCAGTGCTCCCAGCTTGGCGCGGCGTTCCGCGATGATCTGGTTGGTGTCCTGGGGTGAGGGGGATTGCTGGTTTTCGTCGGTCATGGTCATAGTGCCTTATGGTGCCTTATGCAAAAAATTGTTCCACCTGCAAGCCCAGTTGCTGCGCCGCCTGGGCCATGATCTTGTCCGCGGTGGCGATGAGGTCGGCCTTGCTGTCTACGGCGATGGCGAGGTGGGTGGCGTCGAGGGTGCGCAGCGGCACGTCCGGCAGGTCGTCGATCAATGACGGCACCCGCGCAACATGGCTGTCCCGCAGCGGCAACATGGTAAGGACGCCGTCCAGCAAATGGCTCTCGAACAGGCGAAACGCCTCCACTTCCAGCGCCGCGGAAATCTGGCCGCTACGCCGCCGGCGCGCCAGGGCGCATCGAAACTCGGCCCGCGTGAGACGGCTTACATAGATGCCCGGGTGGCCGATGAGGAAGGCCTCCACCTCATCCGAGTTGGGCTCGCGGATATACCATTTCAGCAGCGCGCTGGTGTCGATATACACACTAATCCCTGGCATCCCGGTCCTCGCGTATGAGCACCTCGGATGGGACGGTCTGCATGGGCTGTTTCGCACGGAAAGCCGCCAAGCTCGGCATCTTGCCAGGCGTTTCGAGCGGCGTGACCCGGGCGAACGGTTTGCCGTGGTGGGTCAGCACCACTTCGCCTTCTTCCTCAAGGGCTTTTTGCAGGGCCTGATAGCCTTGCCGCATTTCGCGCACGGATAGCTCTTTCATTGGGGTGCTCCTAGTTTGTGGCACAAATTATAGCAGTGTGACACACTTCGTGCCAAGGGCTTCCCAGCGCTAAACCCCCTGCTTCAAACTGGCGCTGATAAAGTCGTCCAGATCCCCGTCCAGCACCGCCTGCGTGTTGCCGACCTCGTAGTTGGTGCGCAAATCCTTGATGCGCGACTGGTCCAGCACGTAGGAGCGGATCTGGTGGCCCCAGCCGATGTCGGACTTGGTTTCCTCCAGCGCCTGCTTTTCTTCCATGCGCTTGCGCAGCTCCGCTTCGTACAGGCGCGCTTTCAGCATGCTCATGGCCTCGGCGCGGTTCTTGTGCTGCGAGCGGTCGTTCTGGCATTGCACCACGATGTTGGTGGGCAGGTGCGTGATGCGGATCGCCGAGTCGGTCTTGTTGATGTGCTGGCCGCCCGCGCCGCTTGCCCGGAAGGTGTCGACGCGCAGGTCAGCCGGGTTGATCTCGATGTCGATGGATTCGTCCACCTCGGGGTACACGAAAACGCTGGAAAACGAGGTGTGGCGGCGGTTGCCGGAGTCGAACGGGGACTTGCGCACGAGGCGGTGCACGCCGGTTTCGGTGCGCAGATAGCCGTAGGCGTAGTCGCCTGAAACTTTCAGGGTCGCGCTCTTGATGCCGGCCACTTCGCCCTCGGACTCTTCCAGCACTTCCACCTGGAAGTTGCGGCGTTCGCAGTAGCGCAGGTACATGCGCTCCAGCATCGAGGCCCAGTCTTGCGCCTCGGTGCCGCCGCTGCCGGACTGGATGTCGATGAAGCAGTTGTTGGGGTCCATGGGGTTGGAGAACATGCGGCGAAACTCCATGCCCTCAACGGTTTCCAGGAGTTTGTCGCTGTCCGCCTGGACGGCGTTCAGGGTGGCGTCGTCGCTTTCCTCGCGCGCCATGGCGAACAGCTCTTCGGTGTCCTTCAGGCTCTGCGCCAGGTGCTCCAGGGTGAGCACCACGGATTCCAGCGATCTGCGCTCGCGCCCGAGATCCTGCGCGCGCTTGGCGTCGTTCCAGACGGCGGGGTCTTCCAGCAACTGGGTGACTTCGGTCAGGCGTTCCTGCTTCTGATCGAAGTCAAAGATACCTCCGCAGCTCGGCGGTGCGCCGGCCCAGGTCTTCCAGTCGGTTGGCGAGTGCGTTGAGTTGTTCGGCTTCCATGATGTCTTGAGTCCTGCAAAAAGTGTCGATTATAGCCGAGGTTGGCAGCTAGCTGCGCGTCAGCGGTTGTTGGGAGCGCGGGCCTCCGGCCCGCATGCGGGCGAGACGCCCGCGCTCCAGTTGGCAGCCGGCTGCTCGTCAGTGGTCATGGGGGGGGAGGCACGGGCTCCTTTTGCTTGCGCTGGAATGCAGCCAGTCTTGCTCATGCTGCACCAGCCCGGCCTTGACCGGGTTGCCCTGAATATAGGCGATAACCGCTGCAAGGTGCTGGTCGTCGCGTATGTAACGGTCGAAATAGTCCTCCATCCACACTGTCCCGTTGCGCCCAAGGGTTTGGTTGATGGCTTTGGCGGTGAACGATTTCCAGCTTTGGACTATGCCGGGCAGCGGCCAGCCCTCGCGGGTTTCGATCAGGACATGGAGATGATTGGGCATGATGCACCACGCGAGCAGACGGTAGCGCTGGCCGTCAAAATGCAGCAGGGCATCTTCGACGATATCGGCCATGGCAGCGTCTTGCAGCCAGCATGCGCCGTGGCCGCTGTCGAGCAGCGCTTCGATGCGGTCGCGCCTTTCCGACTCGTCGATATCTTCCTGCGCGAGACGAGTCAATACGTCGCGCGGGAGGGCGTCCGCCAAACGAAACGTGATGCCTTGGATTAGGCCTGGGGAATCGACGTGGGGGAGGTAGCCGCGGTTGTGCCAGAGTTTGTGGGGCGGTTTTTCGGTGCCGGATTTTCTCGGTTGTTGTTGCGGGCGGGACGCCCGCGCTCCTTGGGTGTCGTCGGTCATGCCCAGTGCTCCACGATCAGTTGCAGGCTGCGCGCACCCTTGTATTCGTTGACGCTGAGTTTGTATACGGCGTGGATTCTGTCGGGTAGCGGTTCATCGCGGAAAAACAGCATGGCGTCGAATACCCTCCCATCCTTGTTCAGCTTCAGTTTCAGGTGTTTTTCGCCGACGATGCGCTGCTCCGCAACGGTGAAGCTGTCGCTGAAGCCGGGATGCGGAAAGCCCTGGCCCCATACCTGATTCTCCAGTATCTGCGCCAGTTCCAGGCTCATGTCGGCAAGCTCCAGCGCGCCGTCGGTTTCGATGACGCGCTCCAGGTCGGCGGCAGAAAGCAGGCTGGCGGCGGCTTGCTCGAAGGCGCCGTTGAAGCGGGCGAAGTCGTGCTCCTTTATGGTGACCCCGGCGGCCATGGCGTGGCCGCCGAATTTCTGCAGCAGGTCGGGGTGGCGCTTGGAAACCAGATCCAGCGCGTCGCGCAGGTGCAGGCCGGGAATGGAGCGGCCGGAGCCCTTGAGCTCGCCGGGGTTGCCGGGCGCGAAGGCGATCACCGGGCGGTGGAATTTCTCCTTGAGGCGCGAGGCGAGGATGCCGATCACCCCTTGGTGCCAGTCCGCGTCGTACAAACAAATCGAGAAACAGTCCTGAGTGCTGAGTGCTGCGAGGAACTCAGGACTCAGCACTTGCGACTCAGCACTGGTAAGCATGCCTGCCTCGATCTCGCGCCGCTGCCGGTTGAGGGCGTCGAGCTGGCGTGCGATTTCCTGTGCGCGCGCCGGGTCGTCGGTGATGAGGCATTCGATGCCGAGCGCCATGTCGTCCAGCCTTCCGGCGGCGTTGAGGCGCGGCCCCAGCATGAAGCCCAGTTCGTACACCGACGCGCGCCGCGCTTCGCGGCCGGCTACCTGCAGCAGCGCCGCGATGCCGGCGTGGGACTTGCCGGCGCGGATGCGCTTCAGCCCCTGGTTGACCAGGATACGGTTGTTGTCGTCCAGCCGCACCACGTCCGCCACCGTGCCCAGCGCCACCAGGTCCAGCAGCTTGCCGAGGTTGGGTTCAGCCCCCGCGAACGCGCCGCGCGAGCGCAGTTCGGCACGCAGCGCCAGCATCACGTAAAAGATCACGCCCACGCCCGCCAGGTTCTTGCTGGGGAAGGTGCAGCCGGGCTGGTTGGGGTTGACGATGGCGGCGGCGGCCGGCAATTCGGCGCCCGGCAGGTGGTGGTCGGTGACCAGCACCGGGATGCCCAGCCGCGCCGCTTCGGCCACGCCGTCGACGCTGGCGATGCCGTTGTCCACGGTGATCAGAATGTCCGGCTGGCGTGTGGCGGCGAGCTGCACGATCTCGGGTGTCAAGCCATAGCCGTATTCGAAGCGGTTGGGGACGATGTAATCCACCGTGGCGCCGAACTCGCGCAGGGCGCGCACGGCGACGGCGCAGGCGGTAGCACCATCGGAGTCGTAATCGGCGACGATCAGCAGGCGCTTGCCGGCGGCTATGGCGTCGGCCAACTGGCGCGCCATGTCCTCGACTCCGCGCAGGTCGCCGAGCGGCAGCAGCCCGGCCAGTTCGCTCTCCAGTTGCTGCGGCCGGGCGATGCCGCGCGCCGCGCAGATGCGCGCCAGCACGGGATGCAGGCCGCTTTGCGCGAGGGCGGCGGCGGTTTCCGTGGAATAGTCGCGGGTTAATATTGTTGGCATGCTGAGTACGGTAAAATGGCGGGCTGTGGCATTGTAAGCCAAGCACAAATGACGAGCCAGAATTGCATGAGAGCGAACAAGTGTGACCTACGCGCCGGGTGGCGCCGTTGAACGAATATTCCACCATAGCCGCGGTCGACCTGGGTTCCAACAGCTTCCGCCTGCAAGTCGCGCGGGTTGTGGACGACCAGCTCTATCCGCTGGATTCGCTGCGCGAAAACGTCCGCCTGGCCGGTGGGCTGAGCGCGGACAAGCATCTGGATGAAGCATCGCAACTGCGTGCGCTGGAGTGCCTGGCGCGCTTCGGCGAACGCCTGCGCGGCCTGCCGCGGCAGGCGGTGCGCGTGGTGGGCACCAGTACCTTGCGCGTGGCAAAGAACTCCGCCGAATTCCTGCGCAAGGCCGAGGCGGCGCTGGGGTTCCCCATCGAGGTCGTCGCCGGGCGCGAAGAAGCCCGCCTGATCTATCTCGGCGTGGCGCACGCCCTGCCCCCCTCCCTGCAGCGGCGCCTGGTGGTGGACATCGGCGGCGGTTCGACCGAGTGCATCATAGGCACCGCGCTGGAGCCGTTCAAACTGGAAAGCCTGCACATGGGCTGCGTCAACTTCACCCAGCGTTTCTTCCCGGACGGCAAGGTGGACAAGGCTAGCCTGAAGGAGGCGGAACTCGCCGCTCGCGCCGAGGTGCAGTGCATCGCGGCCGATTTCAATGCGGGCGAGTGGGATGAGGCGCTGGGGTCGTCCGGCACGGCGCGGGCGCTGGCCGACATCCTGGAGCAAAGCGGCTATAGCGCGGGCGGGATCACGCGCGACGGCCTGGCGCAACTGCGCGGGGATATCCTCAAGGCGGGGGACAGCAAGCGTTTCGATTTTCCGGGCATGAAGCCCGACCGCAAGCCGGTGTTGGCCGGGGGCTACGCCGTCATGTCGGCGCTTTTCACCGAGCTCGGCATCGAACGCATGTCGGTGGCGAGCGCGGCCATGCGCGAAGGCATCCTGTACGACCTGCTGGGGCGCGTCCATCACCACGACATGCGCGACGCCACGGTAACCCAGTTCATGCGCCGCTACCACGTGGACCCCGCCCAGGCCGAGCGCGTGGAGCGGCTTGCCGTGGCGCTGTTCGAGCAGACCGGGAACGCCGACCGGGACGACCCCGAATCGCCGCTGCAATACCTGATATGGGCGGCGCGGCTGCACGAGATCGGCATCTCCATCGCCCACGCCGGCTACCACAAGCACTCCGCCTACATCGTGCAAAACGCCGACATGCCGGGCTTTTCCAGGATGGAACAGGCGCGCCTGGCACTGCTGGTGCGCGCCCAGCGCGGGGCGCTTGCCAAGGTGCCGGAACTGGGCCCGAGTCACGCCGACTGGCCGCTGATCATCGCCCTGCGCCTTGCAGTGCTGTTCCACCGCAGCCGTACCGGGATTCAGCTACCGCAGATGCGCCTGGAATGCGCGGATGCCGCCTGCCAGTTGTTCATCGCGCGGCAATGGCTGGAGCAGAATCCGCTGACCGAAGCGGCCTTGCAGGCGGAGTCCAAGGAATGGAAGGCAGTGGGGTTGGGGTTCAAGCTGGTCGCGGCGTAGAGGCGTTGTCTGGCCACAAATGAAACGGCGGCCGCAAGGCCGCCGTTTCGACTTTAAAAACTCCGACAGTCAATCAGCCACGGCGGCGCAGACGCATTCCCAACAATGCCAGGCCGACAGTTATCATGGCCCAGGTGTTGGTTTCGGGCACGGGCGCAGCGAGATTGAAGCCGGCCATCTGGCGGCCGACGAAGCTGCCGAGTTCGTCCGCCGTCGGCGCATTGCAGCCGTCTACCACGCAGGCGGTCACTTCGCCGTTTAGGGGATCGACGTAGGTTGTCTCCACGCCGTTGTCGAGGTAAGTGTTTAACGATCCCCAGTCCTTGTTGTACTTGTAGAACTCGTAGCGGCGGACCACAGCTTGGTTGCCGGCCCCCAGCGCCCCTTCGTTGAACGCCATACCCGCGCCGGGCTTGGCCTGGAGCAGCTCCCACTCGATTTCGGTTTGGGCACCGGCGACCAGCGCGTCGTCGAGCAGGAGGTTCTCGAGTTCGATCGGGTGATCGACTTCGGTCTTGTATATCTTCACCCAGAATGCATCGCCGCGCGGATTGCCTTCGGGATGCGGAATTTCAATCTCGGCCCGCACCACGGGCTGGGCTCCGGGCAGGCCAGGATTGACTATCCAGTTGGGTGAGGGCAGCGATACGTTGGTTGCGAAGGGCTTCAGGGTTCCGGGGTGGGCGGCGTCTTCAACCAGCCAGCGATAGTTTATCTTGGCCGGCGAGCCTATCGTGCCGACGCCAAAGTGATCGCACGGGACATTGGGATAGCCGATACTGCCACCAGACCAGCAACTATCGGAACCGGGCACATAGGACGTGGAGGAGGCGGTGCCAGCACTCCAGACCCCGCCGCCGAAAGTAGCCATGTAATCGATCCTGACGCCAAAGCCGGGGATATCGGTAATCGTGGGTGCACCGTAGCGCTCGACCGTTGAGGGGAATCCCCGTCCGAGACCGCCGAAGGTATCGGGAATCCTGGTGTGGTCGAAGCTCGAATCCTCGATTTCGATCTCGAAGCCGTGCGTCTCTGAACCCGTGTCGTTCACCACGTCGAAGTTGGCCAGCGGGCCGTAGGTGGAGGCGCTGGCTTGGCCACCGACCAGCGTCGCCGCCAGCGCCGCGATACCGATGAGCTTGTTCTTGGATGGGTACATGCTTGATCTCCTCGCATCGACAACCAATGTTGACCACCGACAGAAATGACCGAATCCAGGCAGGTGGGGGGAATCGCAGTTACGTCCGGTAAAGCTGGGTGCGATCGCGATGACGCTATCCTAAAAAATGTCGTTCGTCAATCAGCCCGCGTAGGTTGGGCTGAACTTGTGAAGCCCAACGTATGGTCGCGTTTTATGTTGGGCTTCCTGCGTCAGCCCAACCTACATGTTTTGGGGTTCAGACTGGTCGTGGAGTGACGGACTCCTACGGCACCATCTCCTCGACGAAGCGCGGAAAGTGCTCCGGCGCAACGACGTAGGTTCCGTCGCAGTTGAACGAGGCGCGCACGATGTTCTGCGACAACGACAGCGCGGCGTGGCGCAGGTAGAAACCCTCGATTTGCCGCAGTTTGTTGAAGGCCTGCATGATGCCGGGGATCAGCTTCTTGTCCACGGGTTGCCATTCGCGGCGCTTCTGGTCGAGCAGCATGCGCCAGTGTTCCGGCAGGTGCCGGCGGAACTGTCCGTTGTGCACCAGCCTCCGCGCTTTCTGGATGGCCGTCATTTTCATGCGGTAGGGCAGGCGCACGAAGTGGCGCTCCAGGTACCCTTGGTCCAGCAGCGCTTCGGCGTCGTGGATTTCGTAGTTGAAGGGATTGAACACCGATTCGGTGCGTACCTCGTTGCTGTTGAAGCCGATGTAGACGGAATAGCAGCCGGTCTTGCGCAGCAGCCAGGCGCAGGTTTCCAGCACTTCTTCGGCGCGCCGGTCGATGCGGCTTTCCTGCCGCGGGCGCAGCGGCACCGTTTCGCGCAGGCTGGGATCGCCCTTGATGCCGATGAAGTTCTTGCCCGGCGGCAGGCCGAATGCGCCGACGATGGCGTCGTACCCCACATCCAACGCCGCTTCTTGCTTCGATGCGGGCTGCTGGCCGCCTTGCGGCACGAGCACGTTACCGGGCTTCACGGCTTTTCCGCGCCGGTCTCGCTGCCGGCGGCGCGGCGATCGACGAACAGGCTGCTGCCGGGCAGGCGCTTGGCCTGCGTCTTGGCCGCCGCGGCTGCCGCGGATATCTGGTGGTGCGAGGCGAACGCGCCCGGCTCGATGCGCACGCAGCCGATGGACAGGCGGGTGAGCGGGTGGAAAATCTGCTGGCCCTGGCGGTCCTCGGTAGAGTAGCCGCCGGCTTCGATGTCGGCCTTGGAAAAGAACCCCACGGCCGCCGCATCGAAGTCGCGCAGAACGCGCCGGCAGCGGGTTTCCCAGTTCCTGCTCTGGAACAGCACGATGAAGTCGTCGCCGCCGATGTGCCCGATGAAGTCGCGCTCCGGGTCGCATGCCTGTGCCAGGATTTTCCCCGTCACCTGGATCAGGTCGTCGCCCCTGCGGTAGCCGTGGCGGTCGTTGAAGGGCTTGAAGTTGTCCAGGTCGCAGTACGCGGCGACGAACTTGGCGCGGCCTTCCAGCAGGCGGTCGATGTGCTCGCTGATGGGCACGTTGCCCGGCAGCAGGGTGAGCGGATTGGCGTAGCGGGCGGCGTTGATCTGGAGTTCCGTGATTTCGCGCATGAGGTCGTGGCCGGTGCCTATCCCGGCGTATTTGCCCTTTTCGGTGATGATGAAGCCGTCCGCAAGATGGCGCTGCTCGCCGGCCACCACCAGGTTGCTGAGATCCTGGATGCTGATGTTCCGGTCCACCACCAAAGGCGATGGGTCCATCAACTTGACGCACGGTTTCTTGCCGAAAAGCTCGCGGGAATAGAGGCGGGAGAAGAAGTCGATCAGCTTGTGCCGATTCACCAGACCCACTGGGACGCCGTCCTGCACCACCGGAATGGCGTGCAGTTCGGGTCTTTCGGCAAACAGCCGGTAGAGTTCGTCGGTGGGCGTGCCGGGGGTGGCGGCGGGTGCCTCGATCAGCAGCCGGGTGGCGCAAACCATCTTCTGCGTTGGGCTGCTGGCCAGCGGGTAGACGAAGATTCCCGGCGCGTTGAGCGCCTTGTCGATCCTGGCGGGCAGCGCAACGACGGGAACCGCGTTCGGGCGTCCGATGAAATAGCCCTGGCCGAAAGCGATGCCGAGGTCCTTGACGATCATCAGTTCCGCCTGGGTCTCGATGCCCTCCGCGATCACCAGCGAATCCGAGCTTTCCGCCATCTGCTGGATGGAGCGCACGAAGTGCAGCTTGACCGGGTCCTGGTTGATGCCCTGGACGAAATGCATGTCGATCTTGACGTAGTCGGGACGCAGTTCCGACCACAGGCGCAGGCTGGAAAAGCCCTCGCCGAGGTCGTCAATGGCGATCTGGAAACCCATGGAGCGGTAATGCCGGGCCGCCTCGCGCAACAGTTCGTAGTCGTAGGTGGGCTGATGTTCGGTCAGCTCGATGATGACCTGCTCTGGGCTCAGGCCCAGCGTGTGCATCTGCGCCAGCGTCACGCCCGGCTTGAAGCGCGGTTGCAGCAGGCATTCCGGGCTGACGTTGAGAAACAGCTTGCCGGCCAGATGCAGGCCGGCGAAGGTCTCCAGCACCACCTGGCGGCACAGTTGCTCCACTTCGAGCGAGAGATGGTAATGCTCGGCGGCCTTGAACAGGTTGAGCGGCGAATGCAGCGGGCTGTTGGACGGTCCCCGGATCAGGCCTTCGTAGCCGACGATGTTGCCCTGCTTCATGGCGACGATGGGCTGGAAGATCGCGGTCAGCAGCCGCTTCTCGACGATGTCCGTCAGGTGCCGGAACATCTCCTCGGCAGCGTGCGGCGACTGGGCACGGCGGGCAAGGGTGGCGCGCGAGTCGCTCAGGTCGGGGAGGCGCCGGGCGCTGTCTGCGTCCTGGTGCGAATTCGTCAGGAACATCGGCGGCCTGTTGTTGTTTTGATCATGCTCCCCTTGTTCTTTGAATTGTTGGGCAGTTGGGCATGGCTTGGGCCAAATCTGTCTAAGCGGACGAGGGTAGCAACGGATTGTGACGGGGGTATTTCAGGGGAGCGCGGGCGTCCCGCCCGCATGCGGGCCGGAGGCCCGCGCTCCAAAAAACCGGCGTGCCCAGACAGCCCGCGGCCTACTTGACCGGCTGCGCCAGCGCCGCCAGCAATTCCGCCTGCACGCTGTAGGCCTTGCCGCGGCGCGGTTTTTTGCGGCGGTAGCTACCCGACGCGTCCATTTCCCAGGCCTGGCAGTTGTCCTTGAGGTAGGGCTTCAATCCCTCGTTGATCACCCGTCTTTTCAGGCGCGGGTCGAGCACCGGGAAGCACACTTCGATGCGGCGGAAGAAGTTGCGGTCCATCCAGTCGGCGCTGGAGAGATACACGTCGTCGGCGCCGCCGTTCCTGAAATAAAATATCCGGCTGTGCTCCAGGAAGCGCCCGATCACCGAGCGCACCCGGATGTTTTCCGAGACGCCCGGAATGCCCGCGCGCAGGGCGCATACGCCGCGCACGATCAGGTCGATCCCGACCCCGGCGCATGAGGCTTCGTACAACGCCTGGATGACGCGCGGTTCGAGCAGGGCGTTCATTTTGGCGATGATGCCGGCGGGCCGGCCGGCGCGGGCGTTTTCCGCTTCGCGCATGATCGCGGCGATGATCCGGCTGTGCAAGGTGAAGGGCGATTGGCACAGGTGGCGCAACTCGCCCGCCTGCCCCAGGCCGGTGAGCTGCACGAACACCTCCGCGGCGTCGTTGCAGATGTCCTCGTTGCAGGTGAACAAGCCAAAGTCCGTGTAGAGCCGGGCGGTGCGCGCGTGGTAGTTGCCCGTGCCCAGATGCAGGTAGCGGCGCAGCCGGCCTTCTTCGCGCCGCACCACCAGAGACATCTTGGCGTGGGTCTTGTGCCCGACCACGCCGTATACCACGTGGGCGCCGGCTTCTTCCAGTTGCTCCGCCAGGTTGGCGTTGGCTTCCTCGTCGAAGCGGGCGAACAATTCCACCACCACGGTGACTTCCTTGCCGCGCTGGGCGGCGGCGACCAGCGCCTGGATCAGGGCCGAATCGGTGCCGGTGCGGTACACCGTCTGCTTGATCGCCAGCACGTCCGGGTCGCTGGCCGCCTGCCGGATGAAATCGATCACCGGCTGAAACGACTGGAACGGGTGGTGCAGCAGGATGTCGCCCTTCTGCATGGCGCGGAACGGGTCGGGCTGTTTTTCCAGCGCGGCCGGAAGGCCGGGAACGAAAGGCGGAAACTTGAGGTCCGGGCGCTCCACCCAGTCCGGGACGTTGATCAGCCGCACCAGGTTGACCGGCCCGTTGACCTGGTACAGGTCGTCGCGCGTCAGATCGAACTGCTTCAGCAGGAAGTCGGCCATGGCGGCCGAGCAGTTGTCGGCCACCTCCAGCCGCACGGCGTTGCCGAAATGCCGGTGCGGGAGTTCGCCTTGCAGCGCCTGGCGCAGGTTTCGGGTTTCCTCGTCGTCCACGAAAAGGTCGCTGTTGCGGGTGGCGCGGAACTGGTAGCAGCCGGCCACGCGCATGCCGGAAAACAGCTCGCCCACGTGCGCGTGCAGGATGGAGGAGAGGAACACGAAGGCGTATTCGCAGCCTGCGACCTCCTGCGGCAGCCGGATCACCCGCGGCAGCGCGCGCGGGGCCTGCACCACAGCGGCGCCGGAGTTGCGGCCGAAGGCGTCCTTGCCTTCCAGCTCCACGGCGAAATTCAGGCTCTTGTTCAGCACGCGCGGGAAAGGGTGGGCGGGATCGAGACCGATGGGGGTGAGCACCGGCATCAGTTCGCGGAAGAAATAGGAGCGTATCCAGTCCGCCTGCGCCTCGTTCCAGTGGGTGCGGCGCACGAACTTGATGCCCTGGGCCGCCAGCTCCGGAATCACGACTTCGTTCAGCAGGCGATACTGATGCGCGACCATGGCGTGCGCCTGCTCCGCCACCCGCTGCAACACCGCGCGCGCGGACATGCCGTCGGGGCCGGTGATGACGGCATTGAGCTTGATCTGCTCCTTCAGCCCGGCCACCCGCACCTCGAAAAACTCGTCCAGGTTGCTGCTCGCGATGCACAGGAACTTCAGCCGCTCCAGCAGCGGATTGGTGCGGTCTTCCGCCTGCGCCAGCACGCGCCGGTCGAATTCCAGCGTGCCCAGTTCGCGGTTGACGAAATATTCGGGGGAGTCGAATTTTGGCATGGTTACTTTCGAAGGGCTTGAGTCGCTATACTTTGGAGTGGGAGTTCGCCTTAAAACCCCTTCTTATTCCATTTCCAAATCAAGCGTGCACTTTGTTGGCGTGCCTTGTCGTACTATTCGTACTGCCTGCGGCCCGCCGTCGCGTTCACGCTTGATTTGGAAATGGAGTTATTCCATGTTACCCCAAAAAGCTTTTTTCTATCTATCGCGCCCATGGACACGGAAATCGAGCTGGAACCGACCATGGATCCGGCGCATGCCGCGCCCTTGCGGCGCCTTGCGCCTGCGCCGGGTGGGCGGGCGCTGGGTGCAGACGGTGAAGGGCGACGGCAGCGCGCAAAGTGGGCTGTCACAATCGGGGTTTAGAATGGCCGTTTCATCATTGGAGAAGCGGTTTTGGATCTGATTCTATGGCGGCACGCGGATGCCGAGGACGGCGTGCCGGACGACGCGCGCAAACTCACGGCGAAAGGCGAAAAGCAGGCGCAACAGGTGGGGCTTTGGCTCAAGTCCCATTTGCCGGAAGGCGCACGCATCCTGGTCAGCCCGGCAAGACGGGCGCAGCAGACGGCAAGCGCCCTGGGGCGGGAGTATGAGACCAGCAAGGAGGTCGGCACCGGGGCATCGGTCGTGTCGGTAATGGCCGCGGCCGGCTGGCCGGATGCCAAGGGTGCGGTGGTGGTGGTCGGCCACCAGCCCACCCTGGGCCGCATCGCCGCCGTGCTGCTATCGGGCGCCGAGGCGGACTGGAGCGTCAAGAAGGGTGGCGTGTGGTGGTTCAGCAACCGCTTGCGCGAGGACGAAACGCAAACCGTGCTGCGCGCGGCGATGTCGCCGGAGTTTCTCTAGGGGGTGTTGGGGACGGGGAACGAGCCTGATGCGTAGGCCGGTTCAAGGTTCAAGGCGGCGGAGTCGAGCGGCAACTCAACGTCGACGTCCCGATCAAATGCCCAGATTCTCCACCCAGGCCAGCGCGGTCAGGTGGGACTTGTTGATCTTGTCCGGTTCGATGGACAAGGCCATGGCCAGTTCTTCGATGCGGCCACCGTCGGTTCCCTCGCAGGCTTCCGCGAGGTCGAGGAATGGGCCGTACATGCCGGAGCGGGTTAGCAGTGCGTCGGTAATCTGTTCCGGCAGCAGCAGCTTTTCCATGATCGCGTCCATGGGCATTTCCAGCATGACGTCGAGCATGGAGAACACGCCGACGATGAACAGGTTGTCCTGGTCGCCCTTGTTCAGGTAGCCCTGGCCCAGCAGTTCGGTGAGGCGGCCGCGCGTGACGGCGGTTTTCATCAGTGCGGGGGATGTGGTTTCCTGACCGGCGGTGACCAGCAGCAGGGTTAGCCAGCGGTACAGTTGCTGGTAGCCGAGGATGGAAACGGCGTGCTTGATCGACTGGATTTCGCACGACAGGCCGAAGCCTACCGAGTTGATGTAGCGCAGCAGCTTGAAGGATAGCGCCACGTCGCGCTTGAAGGCGCTTTCCAGTTCCTTGATGTCGACGTTGTTGCGCACCTGGTTGAGCACGGCGAGCACGCTGGCGTGGCCGGGGTTGATGACCTTGGCCGACATGGTTTCCGGGCGGGCGAAGTGGAACCCCTGGAAGAATTTGAAATCCTGCGTCTTGCAGGCCTTGAATTCGCTCTGCGTTTCCACCTTCTCCGCGATCAGCTTGGCCGGGTGCTTGGCCAGCAGCTTCACCATCTCGGCGGTCTTGGCGGCGCCCAGCGCCTGGATGTCCAGCTTCACGTAATCCGCGACTTCCAGCAGCACCGCGTTTTCGGGGGTGTGCTCGAAATCGTCGAGGGCGAAGCGGAAGCCCTGCCCGCGCAGTTCGCGTATGCGCTGCAGCAATTCCGGCGTGGGCTGCATCGTTTCGATGATTTCCAGAACCACCTTTTCCGGCGGCAGCAGTTCGAGAAAGTCGCTTTCCAGCATTGGCGCCGCAATGTTGATGAACGCCAGTTTGTCTCCGAGCAGCCATTGGGTACCCATGTTGCCCAGCGCGTTGATCATGACCTTGGTGCCGGCGGCCAGATCGTCGGTGACGTCGGCGTTGGTGGCATCGGCGTCATGCCGGAACAGCAGTTCGTAAGCGACGATTTTCTGGTCGCGGTCGACTATCGGCTGGCGTGCGATGAAGGCGTGTTCGTGCATGAGTAGGCCTGTTCAGTGCAAGGGGTTGCCGTTTTGGCCTAAACGGCTTCGGCAAAGGCGAAGCTGTGCATGTCGCCGCTGCCGGACAGAAGCAATTCCTCCATATCCAGCACCAGGACGATGGCGCCGTCGCCGGACAGCGTGGCGCCGGCGATGCCCTTGGGCTTGATGTCGGAAAGAGGCTTGATCACCACGTCGTCGCGGCCGACGAATCCATCCACCGCGAGCACGAACGAGGTGTCGGCGGCCTGCATGAGCACGCCGAAAGCCGGCGTGGTGTCTTGCGGCCAGTCGATCAGGGCGGCCAGGGATTTGATCGGCAGGACTTCGTCGCGCACCACCAGGGTGGGCTTGCCGGAAACCCGCTGGATGTCCTTGGGCGAAATCGGGATGATCTCGCGCACCATCGACAGCGGTATGGCAAAGGGCTGCGTCCCCAGCCGCACCACCAGCACCGGCAGGATCGCCAGGGTGAGCGGCAGCGAGATGCTGAAAGTGCTGCCCTGGCCCGGCACCGAAGTGACGTCGATGCGGCCGTTGAGCCGCTGGATGTTGGTCTTCACCACGTCCATGCCGACCCCGCGCCCGGACACGGCGGAGATTTCGTCCTTGGTGGAAAAGCCGGGCAGGAACACCAGATTCAGGCTCTGGCGGTCGTCCAGGCCATTGGCGGTTTCCAGGTCGATCACCCCTTTTTCCACGGCCTTGCGGCGCAGCACATCGGGGCGCATGCCCTTGCCGTCGTCGGAAACCTCGATGATGATGTGGTCGCCCACCTGGGTGGCGGAAAGGCTCACCAGGCTCTTGGTCGGCTTGCCTGCGGCAGTGCGTTCTTCCAGCGTTTCCACGCCATGGTCGACGGCATTGCGCACCAGGTGCACCAGCGGGTCGTTGAGGTCCTCGATCATGGTCTTGTCGAGTTCGGTTTCCTCGCCCGAGATGACCAGTTCCACGTCCTTGCCGAGCTGGCGTGCCAGATCGCGCGCCAGCCGCGGGTATTTCTGGAACAGCCGGCCGATGGGCTGCATGCGGGTTTTCATCACGGCGTTCTGCAAGTCGCCCACCAGCAGGTCCAACTGGCTGACCGCCTCGTCGAACGCTTTCAGGGTTTCGCCGTCGGCCTTGCCCTGCACGATGTCCGCCTTGAGGCAGTTGAGGCGGTTCTTGGTGAGCCCGATTTCGCCGGAAAGGTTGAGCACCTGATCGAGCCGCACGGTGTCGATGCGGATGGTGGTTTCCTTGGTGATCGGTTGCTGCCCCTGGGCCGGCATGGCGTGCTGCACCTTGGCCGGCGCCGGTTCGTGTATGGTGTTTTCGTCCAGAGGAGCGAGCGGGGCGCGGGCGCGCGCGGGCACTGGCGCAACTTGCGCCGGCTCGGCTGCCGGCGGTGCACCGACGATGCTGTGGTACATGCCCTGCCAATCGGGTTCCTGCGAGGGTGCCGGCGCGGCGGCTGCGCTCGGCAACTCCTCCGCCACCCGCAGCTTGGCAGCCATCGCGACCTCGCCCGCAATCACCGCGTCCAGCGCGCCCAGCAGTGCGCTTTCGGCAGGTCCGGGCTGGCGCTGCTGTGCGAGCGCTCCGAACATGAGTTTGACGACGCCCGTGGCCGCCAGGATGGTGTCCATGATTTCCGGCTGCAGCTTGAGCTCGCCGTTGCGCAGCTTGTCGAAGAGATTTTCGGTGCGATGGCACAGGGCGACCAGGTTTTCCGCGTTAAGGAAACCCGCGCCGCCCTTGATGGTGTGAAAGCCCCGGAAAATGTCGTTGAGCAGCGCTTTGTCGTCAGGCCTCTTTTCCAGTTCGACCAGTTTGTTGTCCACCTCGGACAGCATCTCGCTGGCTTCCGTCAAGAAGTCCTGCAACAGTTCTTCCATTCCGTCAAAATCGCTCATATAACACCTCAGCTAGCCGTCGGCTATCAAAATCCCAGACTATCCAGCAAATCGTCCACCTGTTCCTGGCTGGTAACCACGTCGTTGCGTCCCTGCGCGTTGATGACCGGGCCGTTCAGCAGGCCCGGATTTACCTCGGCCATGCGCGACGGCGGGATGGTTTCCACCAGCAATTTCACCATCTGTTGCTCGATCTGCTGCGCCAGCTCGATGACTTTCTTGATGACCTGCCCGGTGAGGTCCTGGAAGTCCTGTGCCATCATGATTTCCGTGAGCTGGACATTGGTCGCGCGGGTTTGCTCGGGAACCTCGTCCAGGTATTTTCTGGTGTGGGTGGCCAACTCCTTGAACTTGTCGATGCTCAGTTGCTTGTCGAACATCAGTTGCCATTTCTGCGAAAGCGCTACGGCATCGCTGGACAGCTTGTCCTGGATCGGCCGCGCCACTTCGGTGGCATTCAATGCCCGTTCCGCGGCTTGTTCGGTCATGGTGGCGATGTAGGTCAGGCGGTCGCGGGCGTCGGGAATGGACGCGGCGGCGGTTTCCAGCGCCTTGTCGTAGCCCAGTTCGCGCAGGGTGTCGTGCAGGGATCGGGTCATCTGGCCGAGCTGCGAATAGACTTTTTCGTTGTTGCACATCCCGGCGCTATCGGCCTCGGCCGTGGCGGCTTCGGCCGCCGGCGCCGGAGCAGTGGCAGCAGACGGCGCGGCGGCCATGGCAATGCTGTCGAACAGAGCCTCCAGATCTTCCGTATCCCGACTATCCTGGGTAACCTTACTCACCAGACACCTCCTGTTAAATTCCACTATTCTTGGATAAATATCTCGTTGCGCTTTCGGTGCGGCATAACGCTGGGCGCAGACGGCGTTATGCCGGAACCGAAGTTCACATGTTCAGTTTTTCAAATATCTTGTTGAGCTTTTCTTCCAGCGTGGCCGCCGTGAACGGCTTGACGACATAGCCGCTGGCGCCTGCCTGGGCCGCTTCGATGATGTTTTCCTTCTTGGCCTCGGCGGTGACCATCAGCACCGGCAGGTGCTTGAGATCGGCGTCCGCGCGTATTGCCTTGAGCAGTTCCAGCCCGGTCATGTTGGGCATGTTCCAATCGCTCACCACGAAGTCGAAACCGCCGTTGCGCAGTTTTTGCAGCGCGGCGACTCCATCCTCCGCCTCGTCGGCATTGTTGAAGCCGAGCTCCTTCAGAAGATTGCGCACGATTCTTCGCATGGTGGAAAAATCGTCGACAACCAGGAATTTCATATTTTTGTCAGCCATCAAAAACTCCAGGAAAAGTATTGTTTGCGGACAAGCCGTTGGGGCCTCTTCCGGTTAGCATAGTGTAGTTCGCTACCTTAGCAACATTGGGCGCAGGGTTTCGGAAAGCACCATTGGGTCGAATTTTGCGACATAGGCGTCCACTCCCACGCTTTGTCCCATCGCCCTGTTTGCATCGGAGGAAAGCGACGAATGCATGACCACGGGTATGCCGCTGAAGCGCGCGTCCCCCTTGATGTTCTTGGTCAGTACATAGCCGTCCATTTCGGGCATTTCGGCATCCACCAGAATCAGCCTGATCTGGTCGCGCAGCGGAATGCCTTCGTGCTTGGCACGGCTGGCGAGGCTTTGCAGTTTTTCCCAGGCTTCCAGGCCGTTGTTGGCCTGTTGGTACTTGATGCCGAGCTTGTCCAGCACCATCACGATTTCCTTGCGCGCCACGGCGGAGTCGTCGACGAAAAACACCGAAGAGTCGTTTTCCATGTCGACACGGACGAGTTCCGGCACTACGGTTTCGCCGATGGAGCTGGCAAGAATCTGCTCCACGTCGAGTATCGACACCAGCTTCCCGTCGGCCAGTTCGGTGATCGCGGTGATCTTGCTGTCGCTGCCTGCCAGCATGGTTTCGGGCGGCTTGACCTTGTCCCAGTCGACGCGGATGATGCGGTCCACCTCGTGCACCAGGAAACCCTGCGTGCGGCGGCTGAATTCCGTCACGATCATGGTGTGGCCGGTGTCTTCCGGTGCGCCTTGCAGGTCGATGATCTTGGCCAGCGCGATCACCGGGATGATGTTGCCGCGTATCGAGATGACGCCTTCCACGCCGCGCGGCATGTTGGGCGTCTTGGTGACCGGCGGCGTCTGGCTGACTTCGCGCACCTTGAACACGTTGATGCCGAAGATTTCGCTGGTTCCCAGGGAAAACAGCAGGATCTCCATTTTGTTGGAGCCGGCGAGCTTGGTCCTGGCGTCGATCGCATCGATCAGTTTTTGGTCGTCTGGCATATTCATGGCGTCAATCCTAAATCCGGTTCGGCTTGTTCCAGTCTACTTGCTACGAATGTTGCGGCGGGTCAGTCCAGAATGCGGGAAATGATTTCCGCAAGCCTTTCCGGTTCGAACTTGGGAACGTAATCGTCCACCCCGACCGTCATGCCCAGTTTCTGGTTGGCCGTGCTGCTCAGGGACGAGTGCATGATCACCGGGATGCCGTGGAAGCGCGCATCGCTCTTGATCTTCTTGGTGAGCACGTAGCCGTCCATTTCCGGCATTTCCACGTCGGTCAGGATGAGCTGGATGATGTCGGTCACCGGGACATGGCTGGCTTCGGCCTGCGCGGCGATGCGCTGCAGGCTCTCCCAGGCCGCCGCGCCATCGTTGGCGCTCGTGTAGCCGATTTGCAGGGCTTCCAGAGTGCGCGCGATTTGCTTTCGGGCAACCGTCGAGTCGTCGGCGAAGAAAACCGAGCGGTTTTTTTGCGGCAATGGCTTGAGGTTGGCGAACAAGTGGCTGTCGTCGAAGTTGGTGGTTTCCGCCAGGATTTTCTCCACGTCCAGCATCATCACCAGGCGTCCGTCCTGGAGCTGGGTCACGGCCGTCACCAGGCCGCCCATTTGTGCGCCGAGCATCTGCGGCGGCACCTTCATGGCGGACCAGTCGAGCCGCAGTATGGTGTCCACCGCCTCGACCAGGAAGCCCTGGGTGTGCACGTTGTATTCGGTGACGATCATGATCTCGGGTTTGCGTTCGGTCTCGACGCCGGCATACTTCGCCAGGTCCACCACCGGCACCAGGACGCCGCGCAGGCTTACCATGCCTTCCACCGACGAGGGCATCTCCGGGGCGCGCGTGATTTCCGGCACGCGCATCACCTCGCGCACCTTGAACACGTTGATGCCGAAGGTTTCCCGGCGGCCGGAGCGTGTGTCGGTACCTAGCGTGAACAGCAGGATTTCGAGCTTGTTGGTGCCGGCGAGCTTGGTACGGCCGTCGATATTTTTCAGCAAATTAGACATCGTGTTGACTCCAGATATTCCTCAGACCTTGAACCGGCCCACGCTGTTGCGCAGCTTGCCCGCCATGCCGCGCAACTGGTGTGCGGCCGCCGAAGCTTCTGCGACTGCCGCGGCGTTGTTTTCCGTCATGTGCGCGATTTTTTCCACGTTGCGGGCGATCTCGTTGCTGGCGGTGGTCTGTTCCCTGGCCGCGCTGGCGATCTGTTCCACACTGCTGGTCACCAGCGAGACGGATTCCTTGGTTTGCGACAGCGTGACGGCGAATTCCTCTACGAAATCCTGGGTTGTCGTCAGATGCTGCATGCCCGTCTGGATGGAAGTCTCCACGGCGGCCGATTGCTGTGCGATGGACTGTGTGACGGCATCGATTTCGCGGGCCGAGTGCGCCGACTTCTCCGCCAGTTTGCGCACTTCGTCCGCCACCACGGCGAAGCCGCGGCCCTGCTCGCCGGCGCGCGCCGCCTCGATGGCCGCATTGAGCGCCAGCAGATTGGTCTGGTCGGCGATGTCGCGCACTTCCTTGGTCATGGCGGTAATCTGGCTGGTGCTCTGGACGAAATCGCGCACCGCCTGGGCGATGGCCCGCACCGACGTTTCCACGTGGTCGATTTCTCCCACCATCTGGGAAACGCCGACGTTGCCTGCCACCGTATGGTCGAGATTCTCGTGGGACGACTTGCGCGTTTCCTCCACGCTGTCCGAAACCGATGCGATGCTCATCGTCACCTGCTCCACGGCCGCGGCGGTGGAGGCGGCGACTTCGGCCTGCCGCATGGTGTTTTCCTGCAATTGATCCGCCGCAGTGGAGAGCTGGGTCGCGGCTGCGCTTACGGCCTCTGCGTTGCGGTTGGTTTCGCGGGTGATGCCGCGGAAGTTCAGGACCAGGGCGTTGAACGCCTTGGCGAGCTGGCCGATTTCGTTGTCGCAGCACACCGGGGCGCGCTGGGTCAGGTCGCCTCGGCCCTGGATGCTCAGCATGGTGGTGAGCAGATCGTTCAACGGACGAACGATGGTGGCGATGGCGAATGGCGCGACCACAAGGGCCAGCACGAGGTTGATCGCGGCGGCGTAAAGTGGATTGACGCCGGCCAGCGCGGCGATTCCCGGTATCGCGACCAGCAGTCCGACCAGCCCGATCAGGAGGGCTTTGATGCCGACATTTCTGATGCGTTGGGCAAACGAGGGTCCGGGGATTTTTGCCCCGTTCTTCATCTTGCGGTACAGGGCCGCCGCAGCTTCCACCTGGCTGCGGGATGGCTTGGTGCGCACCGAAATGTAGCCGGTGATCTTGCCGTCCTGCACGATGGGCGTGACGTTGGCTTCGACCCAATAGTAGTCGCCGTTCTTGCAGCGGTTCTTGACGATGCCGTTCCAGGGTTTGCCCTGCTTGATGGTGCTCCACAAATCGGCAAAAGCCGCGGGCGGCATGTCGGGGTGGCGCACGATGTTGTGCGACTTGCCCAGCAACTCTTCCTCGCTGTAGCCGCTGATGGCAACGAAGTCATGGTCGACGAAGGTGGTGATACCCTTCGGATCCGTCTCGGAAATGATGATGACGCTATCGCTGAAATTCTTTTCCGTATTGGTGATGGGCAGATTAACTTTCAACTCTTGTCCTCGTGTGTCTTTTTAAGCGTGATGCAACCGTGTTTTATATCGGCATGCGGCGGAAAAACTTGAAAGCGGGCGAGCGGCGGAAATTGCCGCTCAGTCGCCGGCAGCGCCGCTTTGCGCCAGGAGTTCCAGATTGTTCAACACCTGCAGGCTGGCCTCCTCCATCTGCGCGATGGCGGCGAGGCCGCGCGAGTAATCGCCGGCGTAAAAACTCGTGACCGCGTCGATTCCGTGCTGGTGCACGGCCTTGTGCGGCAATTCCATTTCGCGGTAGCCGTGCGCGTGGCAGAAGTGCTGCTTGCCGTCGCCCTCGTAATACCACTTGCCTAGGCGGCAGTGGGTATGCAGCGCGAAATCGCTGGCGCTCTTGGTGGAGAGGCCCATGAACACCTTGTAGATTTCGAACTTGTAGATCAGGTGGTCGATCTTGGCCACTTCCACGAAGCTGCGTAGCGACGATGCACTGATGGCGCTTTCCATCTTGTGCGAAAGCGCGAGCAGGTTCTGCATGCTTTGCGTGGCCTCCTCGCCTTCCTTGCTGAAGTTCTCGGACTGCTGCGCCCATTGTTCGATGCGGTTCTTCGCTTCCAGGGTTTCGCTCTGGATGGTGGAAACCAGCCCCGATATCTCGCTGGTGGCATTGCTGGTGCGCTCGGCGAGCTTGCGCACCTCGTCCGCCACCACCGCGAAGCCGCGCCCCTGTTCGCCGGCACGGGCCGCTTCGATGGCGGCGTTCAAGGCCAGCAGGTTGGTCTGGTCGGCGATTTCCTTGATCAGGTTGACGATGCCTCCGATCTGGCTGGCGCGCTGGTTCAGGCTTTCGATGCTCTTGGCGGTGTCGCGGGTGTCGCTGGAGAGGCTCTGCAGATTGGTCGATATTTTTTCCATTGCGGCACGGTTCGTCACCGACACGCTGGAGGCATCCATGGCATGCTGCTTCTCGTCTTTCATGGTGTTGGCCAGCGTTCCCAGGGACTTTTGCGATTCCGAGAAGGAAGTGCTGAAAACTTGCAGGCTTTGAAACATCTGGGTGTGCGCATTGTATTTTGCGGTGGTTTCGGCGCATGCCGATTCCGCGGCGCTGCCCTGCGAGCGCACCATGCCCAACTCGTCCTGTAGCCTCAGGTTCTCGCGCTCAAGTTCGCCGACTCGTGCGGCTAATGCCGCGGTTTGCTGCTTCTGCTTTGCGAAAAACATTTTCTGGAATCTCCTCTAACGGCTTGAAACGCTTACATTCTGAAATGGCTGATGACTTGCTGCAGGTGAACCGATAGCTGCTGCAGACCGTGCGACGCCTGCGTCGTCTGGTCGATCGAGGCCCCGTTGTCGCGGGCCATTTGCGCGATGTGCTCGACGCGGGTGGTGATGACGTCGCTGGCTTCGCTTTGCGAAGTGGTCGCCGCCGCGATTTGCTGGATCATGTCCACTACGTTGGTGACGCTGTCGTTGATCTGCTGCAGGGAGTGCACGGCCTGGTTGGCGAGTTCGACGCCCTGGCCCGCCTGTTTGCTGCCTTTTTCCATGGCGCCCACCGCGCTCTCCGTTTCCGACTGGATGGCGCTGATCATGGCCGAGATCTCGGAGGTGGCGCCCGTTGTGCGCTCGGCAAGCTTTCTGACTTCGTCGGCAACCACGGCGAAGCCGCGTCCTTGCTCGCCGGCCCGGGCGGCTTCAATCGCGGCGTTCAAGGCGAGCAGGTTGGTCTGGTCGGCGATGTCCTTGATCACCCGGATAATCTGCCCGATCTGGTCGGAGCGCTGTCCCAGCGAGGCGATCAACTGCGCCGATTCGCCCACGGTCTGGGCCACTTGCTGGATGCCGCGCACGGCATTGTTGACCACGTCCTGGCCCTGGCTCGAAGCCGAGCTCGCCGCGTTTGCCGCGGATACGACACCCTGCGCTTTTTGCGCGATTTCCTTCACCGCCGAGTTGAGTTCTTCAATGGCCGATGCTGCGCTGGCTGCCTGCTCCGTCTGTCCCCCGGAAACCCTGGCCACCTGTTCCGAAGTGGCCGACAGCGTGGCCGTCGCATGGCTCACCTGATCGGCGGCCGTGCGCACCTGGGCGATAAGCGAGGAAAATTCCTGTGCCATTTTGTTAAAGGCGCGCGCGAGTTCGCCCAACTCGTCCTTGCCGTCCAGTTCCGCGCGTGCAGTCAGGTCGCCATCGGCGAGCTTGGATGCGGCGTCCCCCAACACTGCGACACCGCGGCTGATGGAGCGGGTGATGACGAAGCCGAGCAGTACGGAAAGGACCAGGCCTATGGCGATGCTGGCGATGGAGGCGATGCGGATTTTTTTGCTGTTGGCGTTAACGCGGTCGTACATCTGTTTGGCGCTGTCCACCTGGAACTGGATCAGATCGTCGATGGCCTTGGAGGCTTTGAGATAAGCCGGCTGCAGGGTGTCCTTGCGCAGCTTGTCGGCTTCCGCGAACTTTTCGCCCTGTAGCAAGTCCATGGTAGGGATCACACCGTCGCGGCCGAATACGAGGCGGGCGGCCAGGAACCCTTCCAGCAGTTTCTTCTCCTGCGCGGACTGGTGGCGCGGAGTGTAGGCGTTCAGGAGATTTTGGATCTGGAACATATGGCTGCGGGTCTTGTCGTTGACCGCCATGATTTCGAACGCATCGGTCTCTTCCCGCGCCGCACCCATGTTGATGCGCATCTGCAACTGGTGGTTGCGTATTTCGTTGAGTTCGTTGATGGCGAGCAAGTGATCGTTGTAGACCGTGGACAGGGCGCCGTTCGCAGAATGGAGTCCCACCAGGCCGGTAACCCCGATGCCGACCAGCAGCAGCGCCAGAAAGACGATCAGGATGTTGAGCTTGGTGCGTATCTTCAGGTTGTCGAATGAGACCATAATCTTGCCTTCCTTCTCTTCGCGCCGGGAAATGGCTGTCCCTCCCATCATCGGCAGGCCGGCTGGAAACTTTAACGGGGACGGGACTGTGGGCCGTATGGCGGGCACGTTTGGACGGGCCTAGGAGCCTGTCGGACTTGAAGAATCGAAGCGAGAATTCGGCTGGACGAGGACAGATTTTGACGATTTTGCAGGTCAATAGTCATTCTATTGACCAAAAAAGCGGCGAAATATGGACCGTCCAGCCGAGTTCGCAGCCGATTTCCTTTAAGTGCGGCAGGCTCCAGATGCGGGTATGATGTTTTCGGTCCAAGATGCGTGGCGCCATGGAGAGCAGGTCGTTGCCAGAAACCCTAAAACCCGTAAATCCGGTCGAACTGGAGCAGGCGTTCACCCTTTTTAGCCAGGCTTCGGCGGAGCTGACCAACGCCTACCAGGAGCTGCAACAGCAAGTGGAGCGCCTCACCGCCGAGCTGGCGGTGGCGAACGGGGAGTTGCGCCGCCAGTTGCAGGAGAAGGAGGCGTTGTCGCAGCGTCTCGGGCTGTTGCTGGAAGCCTTGCCCGCCGGCGTGCTGGTACTCGACGGCGACGGCTGCGTGGCGGAAACCAACCCCGCGGCGCGACTCATGCTGGGGCTACCGCTGCTCGGGGAGGCGTGGGAGGGCGTGGCGCAGCGCCGCTTGCGTCCAACCACCACCCCCCATGAGTGGGATCTGGTTCCCGTCGATGCAGCGACTGCGAGCGACCGGCGCGTGAGCCTGGTAATCAGTTCGCTGGATGCGGCGGGACGCAGCATTGTGTTGCTGCACGACGTTACCGAAGCGCACCGCATGCAGCAACAACTGGAGCGCCACCAGCGCCTCTCCGCCATGGGCGAAATGGCCGCGGGACTGGCGCACCAGTTGCGCACGCCGCTCGCCACGGCGCTGCTTTACACGGCCAACCTGGTCAAGCCCAACCTCGCGGAGAGCGACCGGATGCGCTTCGCGGAGAAGTCGCTGGCGCGGCTGCGGCATCTGGAGCGATTGATCCAGGACATGCTGACGTTCGTCAAAGGCGAAAGCAGCGGCCAGGATTTCGTTCCCGTTTCTTCCCTGCTCGCCGAATTGCAGCAAGTGATGGAGCCGCAGATGGCGCAGCATGGGCTGCTTTTCAGCGTCGCGGACCGCAGCAACGGCACCGGCGTTTCCGGCAGCCGCAAGGCGCTCACGGGTGCGCTGCTGAATCTGCTGGAGAATGCCATGCAGGCTTGCCTTGTGGGGGGTAGCGTGAGCTTGCTCGCGGAAGATGTGGACGGCAGGGTGTTGCTCAAAGTCGCGGACAACGGGCGCGGCATCGATGCCGCGCTGCAGGAACGTCTGTTCGAGCCATTCTTCACCACGCGGACGGAAGGCACCGGATTGGGGCTGGCCATCGTCCGCGGCGTGGTGCAGGCGCACGGGGGCGAGGTGCGGCTGACATCCGCCCCCGGCACCGGCAGTGAATTCGTTCTTGCTCTGCCCGTGGCCGCGCATGCCGATGTGTCATAGATTGAAAAACGATTGGAAGAGAGCATGGCGCCACTAAAAACATTGCCCATCCTGATTGTGGAAGACGATCGCGACCTGCGCGAGGCCCTGTGCGACACGCTGGCACTGGCCGGATACCAGGCGCTGGCGGCGCAGGACGGTCCGGCAGCGCTGCAAATGCTGGCGCGGCAGCAGGTCGGCCTGGTGGTCAGCGACGTGCAGATGCAGCCCATGGACGGGCACGTGCTGCTGCGCGAGATCAAGGCGCATTACCCTTACGTGCCGGTGTTGCTGATGACCGCCTACGGCATGGTCGAGCGGGCGGTGCAGGCCATGCGCGACGGGGCTTGCGACTATTTGGTCAAACCCTTCGAACCGGACCGCCTGCTGGCGGGCGTCGCACGTTACATGCTGCCGTCGTTCCCCGGCGAAGACGTCGACGTCGTCGCGCACGATCCCGCCATGCGCGAAGCGCTGCAACTGGCGCAGCGCGTCGCCGCCACCGACGCGACGGTTCTGATCAGCGGCGAGAGCGGCACCGGCAAGGAAGTTGTGGCGCGCTTCATGCACCGCCACTCGGCCCGCGCGGCCATGCCATTTGTTGCCATTAACTGTGCGGCGATTCCGGAAAACCTGCTGGAATCGACGCTGTTTGGCCATGAGAAAGGCGCATTTACCGGCGCCGCTGCGCCGCATGCCGGAAAATTCGAGCAGGCCCAGGGCGGCACTTTGCTGCTCGACGAGATATCGGAAATGCCGCTGCCGTTGCAGGCCAAGCTGTTGCGCGTTTTACAGGAGAGGGAGGTGGAGCGCGTCGGCGGCAGGCGCGCGATTGCACTGGACATCCGCGTCATGGCGACCTCCAACCGGGACATGGCTAAAGAGGTGGAAAAAGGCGCGTTTCGCGAGGATCTGTTCTATCGTCTCAATGTCTTTCCGCTGCACATGCCGCCGCTGCGCGAACGTCCCGGCGACATCGTGCCTCTGGCACGGCACTTTCTCAACCGGCTCGGCGCACGTCTCGGCCGGCGTGGATTGGTGCTGTCAGCCGCGGCGGAGCGCGAATTGACGGGCTATTCCTGGCCGGGTAACATCAGGGAAATGGAGAACGTCATGCAGCGTGCCGCCATCATGGCACCGGCAGAAATCGTCGACGTCGAACACCTGTATTTGCCGTCGTCCCGTTCCGTGCCGGTCGCGCCGGTGGCACCTGCGGCGAGCGCCGGGGTGGACATGAAGTCCCTGGAGCGTGCCCATATCATGGAGACGCTGGCGGCGGTCAAGGGTTCGCGCAAGCTGGCGGCGCAGCGCTTGGGCATCAGCGAACGCACGCTCCGTTACCGGTTGCAGCAGTACCGCGAGGAAAACGACGCGGCCTAGCGAAGCGAATACGCTTGGCATGGAAATTGCTCTGGAATTGTTGACCTATTCGCAACGAAGTTGGCTATAATTCCGGCTGGAGATCTGAACTTATGAATACACAAGGCATCGACCAATTGCTCAGCCAGTTGCGCGCCGCTTCTGCGCTGGCCGGTGCAGGCGCCGAGGCGCAGCCCGCGGCGGAAGGCGCCGACTTCGCGGCCTTGCTCAAGTCGTCTGTCGATCAGGTCAATAGCGGGCAGCAGGACGCATCGGCGCTGGTCAAGGAGTTCGAGTTGGGCAACCCCAACGCGAATCTTCAGGACGTCATGATGTCCCTGCAGAAAGCCAACCTTTCCTTTCAAACCATGGTTCAAGTACGCAATAAACTGGTGACTGCCTACCAGGAAATCATGAACATGCAAGTGTAACCAAACCTAGGCAGCGTTTATGGCAATTGCACCCCGGCAAGGTTTGTTCGCCCTGTTCCAGGGATTCAATCAGTTATCCAATAGCCAAAAACTTGGAATGATGCTCGGGCTGGCGGCTGTCATCGCGCTGGTTTCCGGGCTCTGGATGTGGTCCCAAACACCCGACTATCGGGTGCTCTACAGCAATCTCTCCGACCGCGACGGCGGCACCATTATTTCCTCATTGCAGACGATGAACGTTCCCTACAAGATGGCCGAGGGGGGCGGAGCCATTCTGGTGCCGGCGAATCAGGTGTACGACGTGCGGCTGCGTCTGGCGTCCCAGGGCCTGCCGCGCGGGGGTACGGTCGGCTTCGAGTTGATGGAAACGCAGAAACTGGGAACCAGCCAGTTCCTGGAACAGGTCAATTACCAGCGTGCGCTGGAGGGCGAGCTGGCGCGGTCGATCCAGTCGCTGTCCGCGGTCCAGGGGGCGCGGGTGCACCTGGCCATTCCCCGGCCTTCGGTGTTCGTGCGCGAGCAGCAAAAGCCCAGCGCTTCCATCCTGCTGAATTTGTACCCGGGCAGGGTGCTGGACGCGTCCCAGGTCAACGGTATCGTACACATGGTTTCGAGCAGTGTTCCGGAGCTTGCGGTGAAAAACGTCACCGTGGTGGATCAGGCCGGCAACCTGCTGAGCCAGACGACGGAAGGGATTGCGCAGACCGGCCTGGATCCCGGCCAACTGGATTATTTGCGCCAGGTCGAGCAGGGTTATGTCAAGCGCATCGAGAATATTCTGGCGCCGCTGGCAGGGCCCGACAATGTGCGAGCGCAGGTCACCGCCGATCTGGATTTTTCCCAAACCGAGCAGACCGCCGAGACCTTTAAGCCCAATCCTGCTCCTGCCGACGCCGCGATCCGCAGCCAGCAGAGCGCCGAGACCATCGGTGGCGGCGGGCAGGCGGCGAGCGGCGTTCCAGGCGCGTTGTCCAACCAGCCGCCCGGCGCAGCCACGGCGCCGTTGGTGGCGCCAGGACGCACCCCCGCGGCGGGAGCGGCGCCGGCAACAACGCCAGCCAACAGCCACAAGGAATCGACCGTCAACTACGAAGTCGATAAATCCATCAGCCACGTGCGTCAGGCAGTGGGGGCGATCAAGCGGCTGTCCGTCGGCGTCGTGCTCAACTATCGCAAGACTACGGACAAGGCCGGCAAGGTGAGCTACACCCCCTTGTCCCAGACGGAAATGACCCAAATTTCCAACCTTGTGAAGGAGGCCATGGGATTCAGCCAAACCCGTGGCGACACCTTGAACGTGGTCAATGCCGCCTTTAGCCTGGCCGAGGCCGCCGAAGCGGCGCCGGCACTGCCGCTGTGGAAGGATCCGGCAAATACGGCTTTGGCCAAGGAAGTGGTGAAGAATCTGTTGATCGCGGGCGTATTGTTTTATCTGGTGTTCGGCGTGCTGCGTCCCCTGTTCCGCGACTTGGTGCGTCTGCGCGAGCGGGCTCCGCCATCTCCGGAGGCGCTCATGGGGGCAGCGGCCGCTGCCGGGCGCCAGAATGTGGCCAGTTATGAAGAAAACCTGAGGTCGGCCAAGGAGTTGGCCAAGTCAGAACCCAAGATCGTGGCGAGCGTGGTAAAGGAATGGGTGGAGCACGGTGAGTGAAGCGGGAATCCACAAGAGCGCCATCCTGTTGATGTCGCTGGGCGAGGAGGAGGCGGTTCAGGTGTTCAAGTTTCTTGGCCCCAAGGAAGCCCAGAAACTGGGCGCGGCTATGGCCGGGCTGCACAACGTCACGCGCGAGCAGGTCGAGGAAGTGCTGAACGAATTTCGCTCCATGGCGGAGCAGCGGACTCACCTCGGTACGGCGTCGGACGACTATATCCGCAGCGTTCTCACCAAGGCACTGGGCAGCGACAAGGCGGCCAACCTGCTCGACCGCATTTTGCAGGGCGGCGACACCAGCGGCATCGAGGGCTTGAAGTGGATGGATGCCTCTTCGGTGGCGGAACTCATCAAAAATGAGCATCCGCAGATCATTGCCACCATCCTGGTGCATCTCGACCGCGAGCAGTCGAGCGAGGTGTTGGCCCATTTTGCCGAACGCCTGCGCAGCGACGTGATCCTGCGCATCGCCACCATGGAAGGCGTGCAGCCCGCCGCGCTGCGCGAACTCAACGACGTGCTGACCAAGCTGCTGAGCGGCGGGGACAAGATCAAGAAGAGCGCGCTGGGCGGGGTGCGTGCGGCCGCCGAGATATTGAACTTCCTGGGTGCTGCGAACGAAACCACGGTAATCGCCGCAGTGCGCGACCATGACCCGGATCTGGCGCAGAAAATACAGGACGAGATGTTCGTGTTCGACAACCTGAACGATCTGGACGACCGCTCCATCCAGTTGCTGTTGCGCGAAGTGCAGTCCGAGTCGCTGATCATCGCGCTGAAAGGCACGACCCCGGAGTTGCGCGAAAAGGTATTCAAGAACATGTCGCAGCGCGCCGCCGAGATGCTGCGCGACGACCTGGAGGCGAAGGGGCCGGTGCGGCTGTCCGAAGTCGAGGCGGAGCAGAAAGAGATACTCAAGATCGTGCGCAAGCTTGCGGACGAAGGCCAGATAGTGTTGGGCGGCAAGGGAGAGGAAGGCTTTGTCGAATAGGATTATTCCCAAGGAGCAACTCTCCGCCTATCAGCGCTGGGAGCTGTCCGCCCTGGACGAGAGCCAGCGCGCGCAGGGGGGGGCGGTGGAACGCGTTCCCCTGCCGACTGCCGAAGAACTGCAGCAGATCCAGACGCAGGCGCATCAGGAAGGCTACGCCGCCGGTCATCTCGAAGGCCGGGCCAAGGGTGCCGCCGACGCGGAGCGCATGAAGCAGGTGCTGGCTGGGCTGGAGGCGGCGCTGCAACAGTTCGACCAGCAGGTGGCGCAAGACGTGCTGGCCCTGTCGCTGGATATCGGCAGGCAAATGCTGCGCCAGGCTTTGAAGGTCAAGCCCGGGTTGGTGCTCGCAGTGGTGCGCGAGGCGATGAACAGCCTGCCGCAGGCAAGCCATCACCCGCACCTGATACTCAACCCCGAGGATGCGCGCGTGGTGCGTTCTTTCATGGAAGCGGAGTTGGCCCATTCGGCCTGGAAAATACAGGAAGACAGCCGTATCGAGCGCGGCGGATGCCGCATCGAGAGCGCCAACAGCGAAATCGACGCAACCATGGAGACGCGCTGGAAAAGAATCGTGGCGGCCCTCGGCCGCGACGATGCGTGGCTGGAATAAATGAGCAATCTGCAAACCTGGCGCAACTACTTGCAGGATTGCCGCGAAGCGGTGAACTTGGCGCGGCCCTGGGTGGTCAGCGGCCGGCTCACACGGGTGGCCGGTTTGGTCATGGAGGCCGTGGGGCTGAAGCTGGCCGTTGGCAGCGGCTGCGTGGTTGCACTCCCCGGCGGGCACAAGGTGGACGCGGAAGTGGTTGGTTTCTCCGGCGAGAAGCTGTTCCTGATGCCGTCCACCGACGTCTACGGCCTGGTTCCGGGCGCCCAGGTGATTCCCTCGGAAGTCGGCAGCCACGAGCCGCCCAAGCTGGGCGGCGATTTCTATCCCAAGCGCAGGGCGGAAGACCGCATCAAACAGGTGGCCGTCGGCAGCGGACTGCTGGGGCGCGTGCTCGACGGGGCGGGGCGCCCTCTCGACCGCTTGGGGCCTTTGTACCTGGAACAGCGCGTACCCTTGCAAAGCCGTCCGTTCAACCCCCTGGAGCGGGCGCCCATACGCGATGTGCTGGACGTTGGTGTGCGCGCCATCAACGCCTTGCTTACCGTGGGGCGCGGCCAGCGCATGGGCCTGTTTGCAGGCAGCGGCGTGGGCAAGAGTATCCTGCTCGGCATGATGGCGCGCTACACCGCGGCCGACGTGGTGGTGGTCGGCCTCATCGGCGAACGCGGGCGCGAGGTTAAGGAATTTATCGAAAACAACCTCGGCCCCGAGGGTCTGGCGCGCTCCGTGGTCGTCGCCGCGCCTGCCGACGCCCCGCCGCTGTTGCGCCTGCACGGCGCCGCCTACGCCACGGCGATAGCCGAATATTTTCGCGACCAGGGCAAGCACGTGCTGCTCATCATGGATTCCCTTACGCGCTACGCCATGGCGCAACGCGAAATCGCGCTGGCCATCGGCGAACCGCCCGCGACCAAGGGCTACCCGCCTTCGGTGTTCGCCAAGCTGCCGCAACTGGTGGAACGCGCCGGCAACGGCCGCAGCGGCGAGGGTTCGATCACGGCGTTCTACACCGTGCTGGCCGAGGGCGACGACCAGCAGGATCCGATCGCGGACGCCGCGCGAGCCATTCTCGACGGCCACGTGGTGCTGTCGCGCAATCTTGCCGACCAGGGCCACTACCCCGCCATCGACATCGAAGCTTCGATCAGCCGCGCCATCACGGAGTTGTTGCGCAAGGACGAACTGGAGCGGGTGCAGCGCTTCAAGTACCTCTACTCGCGCTACCAGCGCAGCCGTGACTTGATCAGCATCGGCGCCTACGTGCGGGGTAGCGACCCGGTGCTGGACGAGGCGGTGAGCCTTTATCCCAAGCTGGAAGCGTTCCTGGTCCAGGACATGAACCAGTGCGAGAATTACCTCCCGAGCCGGACGCGGCTGGAATCGCTGTTCTGACTTTGACGCGAAATGCCCAAGCGCTTCCCTCTGCAATCGCTGCTTGACCTGGCACAGCAGCATACCGACACCGCGGCGAAAAACCTGCAATTGCTCAAAGCACAGTGGAACGAAGCGGAGGAAAAGCTGCAACAGTTGTTGCACTACCAGAAAGAATACAGGGAACGGTTGCAACAATCGGCCGGCACCGGAGTGAACATTGCCGTGATGCGCGATTACCAGGTGTTTCTTGCCAAGATCGAGCTTGCCATCGGGCAGCAGGGCGAAGAAGTGGAACGCTGCCGACAGAGTTGGGAGGCCGGGCAGCAGGCGTGGCATATGCAAAAACGCAAGCTGGGCGCGTTCGACGTTCTTGCGAAACGGCACCGGCACGGCGAATTGCACCGGGAATCCCGGCAAGAGCAACGCGAGCAGGATGAATTCGCGGCGAAATCGCCTCAAAGCAAGACCTTCCGGGAAGAGGACGAGTAGCGTAGCAAGGCGAGTGGCACGCATATTGCTAAAGTCCTGGCGACAATTCCGAAGCATGGCGCGAGGCCGCACACTATGACGATAACCGCTCTTATCTCCCCCCCCTCCGGCAAGGCAGCCACCTCAACTCACGTTGCTGCGCAACCGGGTACTGCCTCCACGGCGCCCGGCGATCAGGGTCTTGGTGCCGATTTCGGCGCGCTTCTAAAAGAGCATCTCATTGGCGCCGCCGCTCCCGAAGCGGCATCCGTGCCGGTTGTCCCTGCCGAAACCGTGGACAGCAAGCGCGACGCGGTAGCGGATCCGGACGCAAGCACCGCGGGTCCGGATGTTGCCGTGTTGCTTGCCGCGCCGCTCGTGCCTCTGGCGGCTGTGGTAGTACCGCCCACAGACAGTGCCGCTCAGCGGCCCGAAGTCACCGACTTGACGGCCGGCCGACGCGGCGCGGCAATCCCGGTTGGCGCAGAATTGACGGCAGGAATTGCCGCTGACGGCAAATCCTTGCCGCCCCCGGCCGTCGCAATTGCCGTTCCCGATGTTGCCGCAAAGAACGATGTCAAGTTGGCGCACGCCTTGGACGCCGACATGGGCGTCCAGGTGCGTCCGGAAGGGCTGGTTTCCGCACCGGCGCCGAAGCCGGTTGAAGTTCCCGCCACGCTTGCGATCGAACCCAAGGTGGGTTCGCCGGGCTGGGATGGTGCACTGGGTCAGAGGGTAGTGTGGATGGCGACGCAACATCGGCAGGTCGCGGAAATGCACCTCAATCCGCCCAATCTCGGACCGCTGGAAGTGCGGCTCACGATCAGCGGCGATCAAGCAAGCGCGCAGTTCGTTTCGCATCACCCGGCGGTCAGGGAGGCGATAGAATCGGCCTTGCCGCGTTTGCGCGAAATGCTTGCCGATAGCGGCATCGCCTTGGGCAATGTCCAGGTCGGATCGGAGTCGTTTGCCCAAGGCCGTGCATCCGACCAGGGTGGCAACGGTTCTTCGAGGCAAGGCGGTTTCCCGGTGGCGGAAGTTCCCGAGCCGTTGCCGGCGCGGGCAGGGTTGCTTGTCCTGCCTCACCAGGGAATGGTGGACACCTTCGCGTGAACGTCTTTGCTTGCTCGAGTCCTGGCGATGTCGCAGGCCGAGCGCTCTCCAAATACCGCCTGCCGTTAGCGCGGTAAAGTTATTCCACGTCTTCCCGATAATATTCAAAAAGATGCAGGGCAATTCCGGGCTCTCCGCCGCCACTGCGGGCAGCGGGAGCGGGCTGCTTGTATTTGTTCTTGATTTGATATTATAAAGAACATAAACTAGCCGGCAAAACACGTTGTTTTTACATTTGTTTATTGGAACCCTTGCCAGTTGTGTGCAAGGGTGTCCATGAGGGCTACATGGCTAAGGAAAAGATCAAGCAGGAAGCAAAGGTGGAAGAGGTCGAAGGCGAGCCGCCGAAAAAGAAGGGCGGTCGGCTTAAGCTGATCGTCATGCTCTTGCTCCTTGCCGGAGGGGGCGGCGGGGCAGCCTGGTATTTTACGCAGCCCGAGCATGGCCCAACAGGCGCGCAAGAGAAATCCAAGGAAAAGCCGAAGCCGCCTGTGTTCGAGCGGCTGGAAGCGTTCACGGTGAACCTGTCGGGGGAGGGAGAGCATTACCTGCAGGTCGAGATTTCCTTGAAGGTATCGGATGCCAAGGTCGGGGAGGACATCAAGCTGTACATGCCGGAAATCCGCGACAGAGTGCTGCTGCTGCTTTCCAGTAAGCATGCCGAGGAGTTGGCTACCCCGGAAGGGAAGGTCAAGCTGAGCGAGGAGATCAGGGCGCAGGTGAACAAACCCCTCAACCTGCAGGCGCCCGGCGAGGGCGTGGTGGGTGTGTTTTTTACGTCCTTTGTGATTCAGTGACAGGCTGTGTCTGACGATATTCTTTCCCAGGAAGAGGTCGATGCACTCCTGAGGGGTGTGACCGGAGAGGCTGAAGAAGCAGGCCCCGAGGAGGCGGTTTCCGGCGTTCGGCCCTATGATATTGGGCGCCAGGAGCGCATTGTGCGCGGGCGTATGCCCACGCTCGAACTGATCAACGAGCGCTTCGCCCGACTGTTCCGCATTGGCCTGTTCAACTTCATGCGACGCAATGCCGAAATCTCCATCGGGCCGGTAAAGGTGCTGAAGTACAGCGAGTTCGTGCGCAACCTGGTGGTGCCGACGAACCTGAACTTGGTGCACATGAAACCGTTGCGCGGCACCGCGCTGTTCATATTCGACCCCAACCTGGTGTTCCTGGTGGTGGACAGTCTGTTCGGCGGCGATGGCCGCTATCACATGCGGGTGGAAGGTCGCGATTTCACCCCGACCGAACAGCGTATCATCCAGTGCATGCTGGACGTGGTTTTCGAGGAGTACAAGAAGTCCTGGGACCCCATCTACCCACTCGATTTCGAGTATGTGCGTTCGGAGATGAATACCCAGTTCGCCAACATTGCCACACCCACGGAAGTTGTGGTCGTCACCACCTTCAACATCGAACTCGGCTCGGGCGGCGGCGATTTTCACGTGTGCATGCCCTATGCTATGATCGAGCCGATACGCGACCTGCTCAACAGCAGCATGCAGGCCGATCGCAACGAGGTGGATGCGCGCTGGATCAAACAGTTGACCAACCAGGTCCAGAGTGCGGAAGTGGACTTGGTCGCCAATCTTGGCCACGCACCGGTTACCCTGGGACAGATCGTGAATTTGAAAGCCGGGGACGTCATATCGTTGGACATTCCCCAGGGCATCGTCGCGGAAGTGGACGGCATTCCAGTGCTTGAGTGCAAGTACGGAATCCTGAACGGTCAGTACGCGCTCAAGGTGAACAAGATACTCGCCGGAGCGGATAACTTGTCTCGAGGAGACAGTGATGGCTGATGATGACAAAGGGCAGATAAGCGCCGACGACTGGGCTGCGGCGCTTGGCGAACAGGAAGCCTCCGGCGCGACGTCCGCCGCGGACGACTGGGGTGCTGCGCTGGCGGAACAGGAAACCGCTGCGCCACCCCCACTGGGAGGGGCCGCTCAAGCGCGCGTCGCTCCCGCGAAAATCTTCGAAGAACTGCAGCCGGGAACGGCTTCGCTCGGCTCGAACAATCTTGACATGATCCTGGACATCCCGGTTAACCTTACCGTTGAGTTGGGGCGCACCAAGATAGCCATTCGAAGCCTGCTTCAACTCGCCCAGGGATCGGTGGTCGAACTCGACGGCTTGGCCGGCGAGCCCATGGACGTGCTGGTCAACGGCTGCCTGATCGCGCAAGGCGAAGTGGTGGTGGTGAACGACAAGTTCGGCATCCGCCTTACGGATATCATATCCCCCTCCGAGCGCCTGCGCCGGCTCCAGCGATGAGCTCGCTGCACAAGGTGCTCAGGCCTGTTGTGGCTTTGATCCCTGTACTTTTCTCCGTTGCCGCCCTGGCGGCGCAAAATCCGCAGACCGTTGCGCCGCAACTTCCTCCATCGCCGATATCGCTGGGTGGGCTGCTGCAGGTTTTGGCGGGCTTGGCCATCGTGCTTGCCGCCGTGGCCGGCACCGCGTGGCTGCTGCGACGCTTCGGCCCCGGCCAGAGCAGCGCGGGCGGTGTGGTGCGTATCGTCGGCGGTCTCATGGTTGGACCCAAGGAGCGCCTCGTGGTGGTCGAGGTCAACGACAACTGGCTGGTGCTCGGGGTGGCTCCGGGGCAAGTGAATACCTTGCATACCATGCCGAGACCCGAAGGCGCAGCGTTGCCTGGCGCTGGTACGGGCGAGGGCCAGGGGTTTTCCGCCTGGCTCAGGCAGGCTACCCGGAAGCGGCGCGATGCATAGAAGCAGCGGGATTGCCGCCGCCACGCCGGCACGGTTGGCCACTGCCTATGGCAGCCTGAAACCCTGCATGCTATTGCTGTTGCTGTTGCTGCCCCAGTCCTTGTGGGCGGACGCGGCGCTGCCGGCGTTCACCAGTACCCCGGCGCCGGGCGGTGGGCAGTCCTACAGTCTGAGCATACAGACGCTGTTGTTCCTTACCTCGCTGACCTTCCTGCCGGCGCTGCTTCTGATGATGACGGCGTTCACGCGCATCGTCATCGTGCTCGCACTGTTGCGTCAGGCGCTTGGCACGCTGCAGTCCCCGCCCAACCAGGTGATGGTCGGTCTCTCCCTGTTCCTGACTTTTTTTGTGATGGCGCCGGTATTCGACAAGATTTACGCGGATGCCTACAAACCCTACATGGAAGAGCGAATCGGCTTTACGGAAGCGCTGGACAAAGGTGCCGGACCGCTCAAGACATTCATGCTGCGGCAGACCCGCCAGGAGGATCTGGCTCTTTTTGTGAAGCTTTCCAACAGCGCGCCGCTCAAGGGGCCGGAAGAAGTGCCCATGAAAATTCTGGTACCCGCCTATGTTATCAGCGAACTGAAAACGGCTTTTCAGATCGGCTTCATCGTGTTCATTCCGTTTTTGATCATCGATATGGTAGTGGCGAGCGTCCTGATGTCCATGGGCATGATGATGCTCTCGCCGGTGGTTATTTCTTTGCCATTCAAGCTGATGTTGTTCGTGCTGGTGGACGGCTGGAATCTGCTGATCGCGTCGCTGGTGCAGAGCTTTTACACGGGATAGACGCCATGATGACTCCGGAAACCGTGGTTAGTATCGGCCAGCAGGCGATTCAGGTGACTGTTCTGGTCGCCGCGCCACTGCTCCTGTCGGCACTGGCCGTGGGCTTGCTGGTCAGTATTTTTCAAGCGGCGACGCAGATCAATGAGATGACCTTGTCGTTCATCCCGAAGTTGCTTGTGATGTTTGTCGTGTTGGTGGTGGCCGGGCCATGGATGATACAGCTCATGGTGGATTACATGCGCCGCCTGTTTGAAAGCATTCCCGGCCTGGTGGGCTGACGGAAGTTCGAATGATCTCCGTCACCTCCGCGCAGATTGATGCCTGGCTGGCACTTTTCATATGGCCTCTTGTCCGCATCCTGGCGCTGGTGTCGACCGACCCGGTGTTTGGCAACAGTGTGGTCCCGGCGCGCGTCAAGATCGGGATGGCGTTGCTGCTGACCCTGTTGGTGGCCCCCACGCTTGGGCCGCCGCCGGCGGTGGCACCCGGCTCCACGGCCGGACTGTTGATTCTGATGCAGCAGGTCGTCATCGGCATCGCCATGGGGTTGGCAATGCGAGTCGTGTTCATTGCCGTGGAAATGGCGGGCCACATGATCGGCCTGCAAATGGGCCTGGGCTTCGCCACCTTCTTCGATCCGCAAAATTCCGCCCAGGTCCCTGTGGTGGCCCAGTTTCTGGGGCTTTTTGCCATCCTGGTGTTTCTCGCCATCGACGGGCACCTGATGGTCATCGCGGCGCTTGCCGGAAGCTTTCATACCTTGCCCATCGGCGCGCAGCCTCTTTCCCCCGAGGCCTGGAGGAATTTGGCGGGGTGGGGGGCTGAGATATTCAGCGCCGGTCTGCTGCTTTCGCTGCCCGTCATCGCGGCCCTGCTTATCGCCAACCTGGCGCTCGGTATCATGACGCGCGCCGCGCCGCAGCTCAACATTTTTGCCGTGGGCTTTCCGATTACGCTGATGGTGGGGTTCGTCGTGCTTTATCTCTCCATGCCCTTTTTCATTCCGCTTCTGGAGCGTTTGTTTCAGGACGGCCTGAACGCGGCAATGCTGATGCTGCGGGCGGCGCGGCCGGCCTTCCCATGATGGGCATTCGCAATGGCTGAATCCATTTCTGCCGCCAATTCCGGCGAGCCTTCGGCGTGGGTGCAAAAATGGGCCGGGCAGATACCCGCAGGTGGGCGCGTGCTGGACCTGGCTTGCGGCTCCGGCAGGCATACCCGTTATCTGGCATCGCTGAACCATCCCGTGGAAGGCGTGGACATCGATGCATCGCCGCTGGCAGAGTTGGCGCGCATTCCCGGTGTCAGCGTGCGCAGCGCGGATCTGGAGCATGGGCCGTGGCCCTATGGCGAGGCGGAGTTTGCCGGTATCGTGGTGGCCAACTATCTGCATCGCCCTTCCTTTGCCAAGCTTCTGCGCGCGCTGGCGCCGGGCGGTGTGCTGATTTACGAAACATTTGCTTTGGGCAACGAGCGCTTCGGCAGGCCCAGCAATCCGAACTTCCTGCTGTTGCCGGGCGAACTGCTGGAAGCGGTGCGCGGCGAACTGCGCGTCATCGCCTACGAGGACGTGCTGGTGAGCCAGCCCAAACCCGCAGCGCTACAGCGTATTTGCGCCGTGCGTCCTGCCTGAGCCATTTCCGGTCGGCCGATATTCCGGTAAACTACGAGCTTTTGCGGATTCATCATCATGCTTAGAGGCAGTCTCGTCGCGATTGTCACCCCCATGCACGGGGACGGCAGTCTGGATATGCCGCGGTTGCGCGCTTTGGTCGATTTTCACGTGCAGCAGGGCAGCGACGGTATCGTGGTCGCCGGAACCACCGGCGAATCGCCCACTCTGGATTTCGACGAGCATTGTCTGTTGATTCGCGCCGTCGTCGAGCAGGTTGGCGGGCGTGTCCCGGTGATCGCCGGGACCGGAGCGAATTCGACGCGCGAGGCTGTCGAACTCTCGCGCTGCGCCAAGCAGGCCGGAGCAGATTTCGGCCTTTCCGTAGTCCCCTACTACAACAAACCCACGCAGGACGGGTTGTACCAGCACTTCAAGGCGGTTGCCGAGGCGGTGGATCTGCCCGTGATCCTGTACAACGTGCCCGGGCGCACCGTTTGCGACATGGGCAACGATACCGTGCTGCGGCTTGCGCAAATTCCCGGCATCGTCGGTATCAAGGACGCCACCGGCAACATGGAACGCGGCACCGACCTGTTAAGCCGTGCGCCGCAGGGGTTTGCCGTTTACAGCGGCGATGACGCGAGTGCATTGGCGTTGATGCTGCTGGGTGGGCATGGCGTGATCTCGGTCACCGCCAACGCTGCGCCGCGCCTGATGCACGAAATGTGCGCAGCCGCCCTGAAGGGCGATCTTGCAACAGCGCGGGAAATCAATAACCGGCTTATGGGGCTGCATCAAAAATTGTTCGTGGAAGCCAATCCAATTCCGGTGAAATGGGTAGTGGCGCAACTGGATCTGATCGATGTCGGCATACGGCTGCCCTTGACGCCGCTGTCGCCGGCCTACCACGAGGTATTGCGGCAGGCCATGCAGCAGGCTGCATTGGTGAAATAGCGGGAATATGAGGAACAATATGAACGGTCACAGATTTCTTGGCGCCCTGGTTCTGGCGGCGCTGACGGCGCTCGGCGGCTGCACCAGCAACCCCCTTACGGAAGACAAAAAGATCGACTACAAGTCCGCAGGCAAGCTGCCGTCACTGGAGATTCCGCCGGACTTGACCCCCCCCAGCGCAGATGGCCGTTTTGCGGTGCCGGACGTCAGCCCCCAGGCAAGCGCTACGTTCTCGGAATACAGCAAGGAGCGGGTGACCAAGGCGCAGGCGGGGCCGGCGGAACTGCTGCCGACGTTGGAGAAGGTGCGCATTGAACGGGCCGGCTCGCAGCGCTGGCTTGTGGTCAACGCATCTCCGGAGCAGGCCTGGCCGGTGATCAAGGACTTCTGGCAAAAGGTTGGCTTCAGCGTAAAAACCGAGCTGCCCGAAGCCGGCATCATCGAGACCGACTGGGCGGAAAACCGTGCCAAGATACCCCAGGACGCGATTCGCAACGTGCTGAGCAAGGTAGTCGACGGCCTTTATTCCACATCGGAACGCGACAAGTTCCGCACCCGTCTGGAACCGGGCAAGGACAAGGGTACTACCGAAATATATATCAGCCACCGGGGCATGTATGAAGTGGTCAAGGAGGGCGTTGCCGGCTCAAGTCAGACGGTCTGGCAGCCGCGTCCGGCCGACCCTGAACTCGAAGCCGAAATGCTGCGGCGGTTGATGGTGCAGTTCGGGGTGGACGAGGCGCGCGCCACCACGCTGATGGCGGCCAACGTTCCGCAGGAGCGTGCAAAGGTCAGCCACGACAAGGAGGGTGGCGCAGTTCTGGCGCTGGCCGACCCGTTTGACCGTGCGTGGCGCAGAGTCGGCCTTGCGCTCGATCGCGTCGGTTTCACGGTCGAAGACCGGGACCGTTCCAAAGGCCTTTACTATGTTCGGTATGTCGACCCCGAGGCGGACGACAAGAAGGCCGATCAAGGAATATTGTCCAAGCTCGCATTCTGGCGCAGCGACAGCGCCAACACCAAAAAGACGGCGCAATATCGCATAGAGGTAGCCGAAAACGCCGGTGCCAGCCAGGTGCGCGTTCTTGCCCAGGACGGAAGCGGTGCGAAGCCTGAAACCGGCAACAAGATTATCAATCTGCTGTACGAGCAACTGAAGTAATGCGTTTTGCCTCACTGGGCAGCGGCAGTGGCGGCAACGCCCTGGTGCTGGAGGTGAAGCAGACGCGGGTTTTGTTGGACTGTGGCTTCGGCCTGCGCGACATGGCGCGCAGGTTGGCGCGGGTCGATCTTGCGCCGGAGGACCTGGCCGGCATCCTGGTCACCCACGAGCACGCCGATCATGTTGGCGGGGTCGTCAAGTTCGCCCGCAAGTACAACCTGGCGGTCTGGCTGACCCAGGGCACGCTCAGCGCAATTCGCCCCCAGTGCCCCAACCTTCCGCTCACCCATGTCATCGATAGTCACACACGCTTCGCGATCGGCGACGTCGAAATCGAACCGTTTCCGGTGCCGCACGACGCACGGGAGCCGGCGCAGTACGTCTTGGGAAACGGCGCCAAGCGCCTCGGCGTGCTGACCGACACCGGATGCGCAACGCCCCATATCGAGGCTACGCTCAGCGGCTGCGACGCACTGGTTCTGGAATGCAATCACGACGTTAATTTGCTCCGCAATGGCCCCTATCCGCCTGGTTTGAAGAAGCGCGTGGCGAGCCGATTTGGCCATTTGGACAACGGAGCAGCGGCTAACCTTCTCGCGAAACTGGATCAGAGTCGCCTGCAGCACGTCATCGCAGCCCACTTGAGCCGGCAGAACAATACGCCGGCCTTGGCGCAAGACGCGTTGGCGCGGGCGATGAATTGCGTAGCGGACTGGATCGGCGTGGCGGATGAGGAGGCGGGATTCGCTTGGCGCCAGGTGGCCTAGCGATCAGGGAGGAGGCAACAAAAAAGCCGGCCCATGGGCCGGCTTTTTTGTTGCCGAGAAAAAACTTACTTCGCGGCTGGCTCTGCGGGAGCAGCAGGAGCAGCGGCTTCAGGAGCAGGAGCAGCAGCTTCAGGAGCAGCAGGAGCAGCGGCTTCAGGAGCGGGAGCCGGAGCCATTGGAGCGGCAGCCTCAGGAGCAGGGGCAGCAGCTTCAGGGGCAGCAGCTTCTTCTTTCTTGCCGCAAGCGGTCAAGGACAAGGCCAACAGAGCAGCGAGCAGGACGGACTTTTTCATTTGTGTTCCCTTTAACGTAAAGATATGACAATAAACACGATCGGTCTACGAGCCAATACCGACCGACCCGCGAATTTTAACAAATTCTAAAAATATTGCTAGTCCCTTCATAATCCGAAGGTTAAATATTTTTCAGGTAACCGGAATTTCAATTTCCTTTATAGCCAATTTTTCGAAAATTGCTATAGCCCCAATGTGGTTGCAAATACGGCGGGAGTGGAAGCCTCCCACAATTCGTCGAAGCGCTGATTCAGGGCGCGGCTGCCTGCGGGGTCGTGCAGCGCCAGTATGGAACGGCTTCCTTCGTAGTGGAAGCGGTGCACGTAGTGCTCGGCGTCGGCTATCGCGAACGGATCGTAAACGCCCTTGGCCTGCTGCGCGGTCTGGTTGATCTTGATGGCGTGGCCGAACTGTTCAAGCAACAGCATCATGCGCGGGCAGTGGCGCGTCAGGAAAGCCGTTTCGTGGATAACGACGTGCAAACGGTTGGCGCGACTGGCCAGCAGGAAATCGCGCAGCAGTTCAAAGCGCCGAGGGCGATTGTATCCGCCCTCGGAAAGGTCATAATCGAAAATGCTCAGGCGGTGTTTTGCTTGCGCGACGACGCTGTCGATGGCGGCCTCGTATTCTTGCGCCCCGTCGACGCGGTGGTGCGTCGGCGCCGTTTTTCCTGCCTCGTCCGGCATGGTCATGGCTCCAGCGCGAGGTAGCCGTGCAGATACCATTGATGAAGCCATTGTGCGGCGTCCCCGGCGATGCGCATGCCCGGCGGCAGGCAGCGCTCGTCGGCCAGGCAGCACGCGATTTCACGCGCGGCCGGGCTGATTTCACAGGCCTCGCCATTGATGAAGAACGTGCTGCCATGGAACAGCATGGTGCTGGTCGGCGCCAGGCGCAGCCCGTGTTTGTTGCAGCGCTGCGCAAATTCTTTCGGCGACAGGGGCCGTTTGGGCGGTTCGAAGAAAACGTGTGCTTTGGGTTCGCTCAGGTATTGTCCGAGAAAACGTGCAACGTCCGCGCGGTTCCAGCGAATCTGCGCAAGCATGTGGTTCACCTGGCTTAGCATTTTGTCGCCGATCTGTGCAGGGTGCCGTTGCGGCGCCAGGTCGGGATCCTGGTACATGCCCTGAAGCTGGATATGGTCCTGCAAATATACCAGGAACTGCGTTGCCAGTTCCTCCGCGGAAGGGGCGCGAAAGCCGACCGAGTAGGTCATGCAGTCATCCTGCGCAACGCCGAAATGGGCGTAACGCGGCGGCAAATAAAGCATGTCGCCGGGCCCCAGAGTCCACTCCTGCTCCGGGCGGAAATCTTGCAGGATCTTCAACGGGGCGCCGGGCACCAGCGTGGTGTCCTGCTGCGCGCTGATTTGCCAGTGCCGGTGCCCCAATCCTTGCAGCAGGAACACATCGTAGGAATCGAAATGCGGTCCGACGCTGCCTCCTTTGGGGGCATAGCTCACCATCAGGTCGTCCAGTCGCGCATGGGGCACGAAGTCGAATTCCTGCAGCAGTTGCTCCGCTTCGGGCAGAAAATGATTGAGGCCCTGCACCAGCAGCGTCCATTTCGTTTTGGGAAGCCCGGTGAAATCCTCATCGGTAAATGGCCCATTGCGTAGTTGCCAGCGTGCGCCTTTTTGCTGTACCAAACGGGACTGCGCTTCCTCCAGGCAGGCAAGTCCGGCCAGTTCCTGTGGGCTGAGCAGACCGCTGAACCCCGGGAAAGCGTTGCGCACCAGGAGCGGTTTTTTTTGCCAGTATTCGCGCAAGAATTGGCGCGGGGAGAGATTGCCGAGGAAGGTTTTTTTCATGGTACGGACATTATATCGCCGTAGCGGCAAGCACGCACACACCGGGAACTGCCGCGGGCACGCGGTGTCGCCCCAGTACAAATTGCAACAATGGGCTTTATACTTTCGGGGAATGGGTTAGAATTTACCCATCGAGCGTTAGGAGTGTTTATGCTGCAATCAGGACAGGCGGCCCCCGGCTTCAGTCTGCCGGATGCGGACATGGAGATGGTCAAGCTGTCCGATTTCAAGGGCAGGAAGAACATCGTGTTGTATTTTTACCCGAGGGACGATACCCCCGGATGCACTATGGAGGCCATCGACTTCACCGACCTGGAGCAGGAGTTTTCCAGGTTTGACACGGTCGTGTTGGGAGTGAGCAAGGACGATTGCCTGAGCCATGCGGCGTTCCGCGACAAACATGGTCTGGCGGTGCGGTTGCTGGCTGACACCGAGGGTGAGGCGTGCGAGAAATACAATGTGTGGCAGGAGAAAGACAAGGACGGGGTGAAGCGCATGGGCATCGTGCGTTCCACCTTCCTTATCGACAAGCAGGGCAAGTTGCGGCACGCGCTGTATGGTGTAAATTCGCGCGGCCATGCCGCCGAAATTCTGAAAATGGTCAAGGACATAGGGTAAGCATATGCAAATTTCGAAAAACGCGGTGGTGTCGATTTCCTACGAGCTGAGCGACAGCGAGGGCAAAATCCTGGACAAGAGCGAAGGGCCGATCAGCTATTTGCATGGCGGCTATGACGGCATATTCCCGACGGTGGAAGAGGCGTTGCATGGCAAGAGCCAAGGGGAAGATGTGGCGGTGACGTTGCAGCCGGACGATGCCTTCGGCGAATATGACGCCGAGCTGATCCGGGTCGAGCCGCGCGACCTGTTTCCCGAAAATGTGGAAATCGGCATGCAGTTTGAAGGCGGTGCCGAGGATTCGGAGGAAGAATTCATTTACACCGTCACCGACGTCGCCGAGGACAAGGTTGTGGTAGACGGAAATCATCCCTTGGCCGGGCAGACACTGCGTTTTCAGTGCCGCATAGAGGGCGTGCGTCCTGCCACCGAGGAAGAGGTTGCGCACGGCCACGTGCATGGGGCGCACGGGCACCATCACTGATTACCGTTTGATGCCGGGCTCCAGCACCGTGTTTCTCGCCTCGCCCAACTGAATCGGATAGTCCCGGCTGTAGTGTAGGCCGCGGCTTTCTCGGCGCAATTGGGCGCAGCGTACGATCAGGTCCGCGGTCAGAACCAGATTGCGCAGTTCGATGAGGTCGTTGCTGACGCGGAAGTTCTTGTAGTATTCGCTGATTTCCTCGTGCAGCAGCTTGATGCGGCTTTGTGCCCGCTGCAACCGTTTGTTGGTGCGCACGATCCCCACGTAATCCCACATGAAGCGCCGCAGTTCATCCCAGTTGTGGGAGATGACGATCTCCTCGTCGGCGTCGGTCACGCGGCTTTCGTCCCATTCCGGTAACGCGATTTCGGAGACCGCCGGCTGCTGCAGGATGTCGGCGGCCGCGGCGTGCCCGAACACCATGCATTCCAGCAGCGAGTTGCTGGCGAGCCGGTTGGCGCCGTGCAAGCCGGTGGACGCCACCTCGCCGACGGCGTAAAGGTTGGCGATGTCGGTGCGGCCACGCATGTCCGTCATGACGCCGCCGCAGGTGTAGTGGGCGGCGGGCACCACGGGTATGGGCTCCTTTGTGATGTCGATGCCCAGTTTCAGGCAGCGGCTGTGGATGTTGGGGAAATGTTCCTTGAGGAAGTCGGCCGGTTTGTGCGAGATGTCCAGATACACGCAGTCCAGGCCGCGTTTCTTCATCTCGAAATCGATGGCGCGCGCCACGATGTCGCGCGGCGCCAGTTCTGCGCGGCTGTCGTGTTGCGGCATGAAACGGGTGCCGTCGGGAAGTTTGAGGATGCCGCCCTCGCCGCGCACGGCCTCGGTGATGAGGAAGGACTTGGCGTGGGGGTGATAGAGGCAGGTCGGATGAAACTGGATGAATTCCATGTTGGCGACCCGGCAGCCGGCGCGCCAGCCCATGGCGATTCCGTCGCCGGTGGCCACGTCGGGATTGGTGGTGTAGAGATAAACCTTGCCGGCGCCGCCGTTCGCCAGCACCGTGTGCTCGGCGGCGAAGGTTTTGACATGCCCGGTTTGGGTGTCCAGGGCGTATGCGCCGTAACAGCGATTGTCCGGCAGCTTCAGCTTGGCGCCGGTGATCAGGTCGATGGCAATGTGGTTTTCCAGCACCGTGATGTTGGGGTGGGCGCGGATTTTGTCCGAGAGCGTGAGCTGTACCGCATGTCCCGTGGCGTCCGCGGCGTGCACCACGCGGCGGTGGCTGTGGCCGCCCTCGCGCGTCAGGTGGAAACCGGTTGCGTTCGCGTTGTCGCGGGTGAAAGGTACGCCCAATCCGATCAGCCATTCGATGCTGCTTCTGGCCCGTTCGATCACAAAGCGCGTCACCGCCGGGTCGCACAGGCCGGCCCCGGCGACGAGGGTGTCCTGGATATGGGCTTCGATGGAGTCATCGTCGGCCAACACCGCGGCAATCCCGCCCTGTGCCCAATCGCTGGCTCCGTCGAGTAGGGACTTCTTGGTCAGCAGCGCGACTTTTTTCCGGTCTGCCAACTGTAGCGCCAGAGTCGATCCGGCAAGGCCGCTGCCAATGATAACCACATCGAAACGAAACATCGGACATCCCTTACCGGCAAACGTATTACTGCGAATCATAACAGAGCCGGCGGGCAACTCTTTCCCGCCGCGCAAAAAATGCCTTAATCGGCGAGTCGCGCCGATGTTGCGCGAATACCCCTAGTCAAAAAGTGAACTAATTTCCACGCCCCGTTGTCTCTTTGCATGTGTGGAGCGGGGCAGGTTTCGCGAACGGTCGTTGAGCGGTTATACTTGGTCTAAGGGTGCTGTCGGCTTCGGGCGGCTTGTATGCTGGACCAGGCAAAATAACAGAATCAGGGACCATGCCCAGATGGGTGATCGTGAAATCGACCAGCAACTGGTCGAACGTGCACAGCGTGGCGACAAGCATGCGTTCGAGCTGCTGGTTGCCAAGTACCAGCGTAAGTTGGCACGCCTGCTGTCGCGTTTTGTCCGCGATTCGGCAGAGGTCGAGGATGTGACGCAGGAGGCTTTCATCAAGGCCTACCGGGCGTTGCCGTCCTTCCGCGGCGAAAGTGCGTTCTACACCTGGCTTTACCGGATTGGCATCAATACCGCCAAGAACTACTTGGTGGCGTTGGGCCGGCGTGCGCCCACCACGACGGAGATCGACAGCGAAGAAGCCGAATCTTACGAAGAAGGCGAGTTGCTGCGGGACATCAGGACGCCGGAAAGTGAACTGATGACCAAGCAGATTGCCATGACGGTGAACGAAGCAGTGGAAGGCTTGCCTGAGGAATTGAAAACCGCGATTTCGTTGCGCGAAATCGAAGGCCTGAGCTATGAAGAAATCGCAGGAATCATGGATTGTCCAATCGGTACCGTGCGTTCCCGAATTTTCCGGGCGCGCGAGGCGATCGCTGAAAAGCTACGTCCCTTGCTGGGTACCAATAAGGAGACGAGGTGGTGAAAATGGCTAATGCAAATCTCGATGAAGACTCCCATCCGCCGCAGCCGCAAAGCGCGCCCGGTCTGGATGAGCTGATCTCCGCACTAATGGACGGCGAACTGTTGCACCACGATGCCCAGGACGCCATCGCCAAATTCAAACAGCGGGGCGAGTCGCGGCGCAGTTGGTCGGAGTACCATCTGATTGGCGACGCGTTGAGGGGCGGTCCTGCGCTGTCGTCGGACGTTGCCGCAAGAGTGGCGCTACGCCTGGCCGATGAGCCGGCTCTGTCGGCACCGCGCAGAGTGCCGCAGAGGCGTTCCATGATCGCATGGTCGGCCGCCGCGTCGGTGGCGGCTGTGGCAGTGGTAGGCTGGGTGGCGCTGAAGGTTCCGGCGGAACCCGCGGCAGGGTCTTCCGTTTCGCCGCTGGCAGCGACCGTGGCCAAGCTGGCGCCGCAGCAGTTGAGAGGTAATGTCGGCGAGTATTTGATCGCGCACCAGGAGTTCTCGCCCGGCACCGCAGTGCAAGACGCGTCCCCTTACCAGCGTGCCGCGTATGAAACACAACAAGTGGATGTCGCACGATGAGGCTAGTGCTTGGTGCCTTGCTGATGCTGGTTTGGTTGCCCGCCGGTCTTCACGCAGAACCCCTTCAGCCGGCGGACCCGGTCGCCTGGCTACAGAAAATCGCCAACGCCGCACATCAACTCAACTATGCGGGCACATTCGTTTATCAGCATGGGGGGCAGGTCGAGACATCGAGAGTCACGCACCGCTTCGACGAAAGCGGGGAGCAGGAGAAACTCGAAGCGCTGGACGGCCCGTTGCGCGAAATCATCCGCAACAACAACGAAGTGTTGTGCTACTACGCGGACAGCAGCAAAACGGTCAAGGTCGAAAAGCGCCACGCGCAGAAATATTTTCCGGCGTTGTTGCCCGTTCAATCGGCTGAGCTTGCCGAAAATTACACCATCAAGCTGGGCGAACAGGAGAGGGTGGCCGGCTACGACTGTCAAGCCATCATCCTCGAGCCCAGGGACGCGCTGCGCTACGGCCACAAATTCTGGGCCGATGTCGACACCGGCCTTTTGCTAAAAGCCAGCGTGGTCGACGACAAGGGGCAAGTGCTGCATCAGTTCGCCTTCACCCAGGTGAGCATCGGCGGGCAAATCGACAAGGAGCGCTTGAAGCCTCATCTTTCCGCCAGGAAATTATTGCGGCATGCCGATCGGGCGGCCCTGTCGCAGGCGCGTTTGAGCGAGACGGGTTGGGACGTGCGGCAGCCTCCGGCAGGCTTCAAGAAAGTCATGGAATTGCAGCGCAGCATGCCTGGCAGAAATGGGCCTGTGGCTCATCTGGTCTTGTCCGACGGCCTTGCCGCGATTTCCGTCTTCATCGAGCCGTTGGCCGGGACGCAGGCCAAGCCGATGGAGGGTGTGTTTGCCCAGGGCCCGATCAATGTCTACGCCAGGCTGGTGGATAGCCATCAGGTAACCGTGCTGGGCGAAGTGCCGAGTGGGGCCGTGATGCAGGTCGCTAACTCGGTAGTCCCGAAGGCGAAGTGATTGCGCGATGATCGAAACGCCGGCGGTGATCGTCAAGCTGGAAGGCGCGGTGGCCCACGTGGAAACGCAGCGCGGCACGGGGTGCGGCAGTTGCAATCCGGGCAAGAGTTGCGCCAGCGCCACGCTGGGCAAGATTTTCAGCGACAAGCCGCGTTTGTTCAGGGCGCTGAACCAGATAGGGGCAAAGGCGGGTGACAGCGTCATTGTCGGTGTCGCAGACGGAGCCTTGCTGCGGGGTTCGCTCGCCGTCTATCTGATGCCCTTGGCACTGCTGCTCGCGGGAGCCGTTGCCGCCGCTTGGCTGGCGCCGAGCCCCGCGGCGCGAGAGGGTTGGTCGATGCTGGGCGCGGCGGCGGGCCTGTGCGCCGGGATCGTCTGGCTGAAATTGTTTACCGCACGCATTGCCTCCAACCCGCGCTTTCAGCCGGTCGTCCTGCGCAAGACCGGCCAGCGGGCCATCAACATTGTCCAGGAAAGTTGAGAGATGAAAATATCGCTGTGGATTTTTGCCTTTTCGTTGATGCTGACGACGTCTGCGTATGCGCGGGATTTGCCCGATTTCACCGAATTGGTGGAAAAGCAGGGCGCGGCGGTCGTCAATATCAGTTCCACCCAGGCGCCCAAAGACGACGGCGGCGACGGACGCATGCCCGGAATGCCGCAAAACCACCCGTTGGTGCCGCGCGGACGTGAAAGCATGTCGCTCGGTTCCGGCTTCATCATCAGTGCGGACGGTTATATTCTTACCAACGCCCATGTGGTGGAGGGCGCCGAAGAGGTGACGGTGCGGCTGACCGACAGGCAGGAATTCAAGGCGAAGGTCATAGGCAGCGATACCCGAACCGATGTCGCACTGCTCAAAATAAATGCCGCCGGTCTCCCCAAGGTGGTGCCCGGCGATCCGGGCCGGCTCAAGGTGGGCGAATGGGTGGCGGCCATCGGCTCGCCCTTCGGCTTCGAAAACAGCGTGACGGCCGGCATCGTCAGCGCCAAGGGGCGCTCGCTGCCGCAGGAGAACTACGTGCCCTTCATCCAGACCGACGTGGCGATCAACCCCGGCAATTCGGGTGGGCCGCTGTTCAATCTGAAGGGCGAAGTGGTCGGCATCAATTCGCAGATATTCAGCCGCACCGGGGGCTTCATGGGGCTTTCCTTCGCCATCCCGATCGACGTCGCCATGGACATCGGCAACCAATTGCGCGCCACCGGCAAGGTGAGCCGGGGCTGGCTCGGGGTGGTGATTCAGGAGGTTTCCAGCGAGCTTGCGGAAACGTTTGCCTTGAGCAAGCCGACCGGTGCGTTGATAGCCTCGGTGGAGCAAGGCGGGCCGGCGGACAAGGCAGGCCTGCAGCCCAGCGACGTGGTGCTCAAATTCGACGGCAAGGCGGTGCAGAGTTCCAGCGAACTGCCGCGCCTGGTGGGTCCGACGCGGCCGGGTAGCAAGGTGGCAGTCGAGGTATGGCGCCGCGGTGCAGCCAAGGACATCACCGTGGTGGTCGGCGAAATGCCTGCGGATAAGGTGGCGCCGGCGCCGGCCAAGGACAGCGGACGCATCGGCAAGCTGGGCCTGGCCTTGAGCGAATTGATGCCGCAGCAGAAGCGCCAGCTGGGGATTGCCGGCGGCGTGCTGGTCGAGGACGTGAACGGCGCTGCGGCGCGGGCGGGCATCCGGCGCGGGGACGTCATTCTGGCGTTCAACAACCGCGAAATTACCAGCGCCGGACAGCTTGGCGAACTGCTTGCGCAGGCTGGCGACGGCCGCAATGTCGCGCTGCTGGTGCGGCGCGGCGACAGCGCCTTGTACATTCCGCTGCGCATAGGCAAGTAGCCCGGTGGGCTGCGAGCCCTCGTTGATGCTTATTTGGCCGAAATCCGCTAAAATTCCGCTTTAGCTGGATTCTCCGGGGCACACGCGCAAGTGCCCCTTTTTTCTGTCAGGAAGCATGGAACACATCCGCAATTTCTCCATCATCGCCCATATCGACCACGGCAAATCCACGCTGGCGGACCGCATCATCCAAATGTGCGGGGGGCTTTCCGATCGCGAGATGGAGGCCCAGGTGCTGGATTCCATGGACCTGGAGCGCGAGCGCGGCATCACCATCAAGGCGCAGACCGCGGCGTTGCAGTACAAGGCGCGCGACGGCCAGGTCTATTCCCTGAACCTGATCGACACGCCGGGGCATGTGGACTTCTCCTACGAGGTGTCGCGCAGCCTGGCCGCCTGCGAGGGCGCGCTGCTGGTAGTGGATGCTTCGCAAGGCGTGGAAGCGCAGACCGTCGCCAACTGCTATACCGCCATCGAGCAGGGCGTGGAAGTGGTGCCGGTGCTGAACAAGATCGACCTGCCTTCGGCCGAGCCGGAGCGCGTCATTAAAGAAATCGAGGACATCATCGGCATCGATGCCACCGATGCGGTGCATGCCAGCGCCAAGACGGGCGTGGGCGTCGAAGACATCCTGGACGCGGTGATCGCGCGCATCCCGGCGCCCAAGGGCGACCCCGCCGCACCGCTGAAGGCGCTCATCATCGACTCATGGTTCGATAATTACGTCGGCGTGGTGATGCTGGTGCGCGTGATGGATGGCGTGCTCAAGCCCAAGGACAAGATTCTGTTCATGGCCACGGGCGCAGTCCATCTGTGCGAGCAGGTCGGCGTGTTCACCCCCAAATCCAAAGCCCGCGAGCGGCTCTCGGCGGGCGAAGTGGGCTTCATCATCGCCGGCATCAAGGAACTGCAATCGGCCAAGGTCGGGGACACCGTCACGCTGGCCGGCAACCCCGCCGCGGCGCCGCTGCCGGGTTTCAAGGAGATCAAGTCGCAGGTGTTCGCCGGCCTGTATCCGGTCGAGTCGCACGACTACGACGCCCTGCGCGACGCGCTGGAAAAGCTCAAGCTCAACGACGCCTCGCTGCACTACGAACCGGAGACTTCGCAGGCGCTGGGCTTCGGTTTCCGCTGCGGTTTCCTCGGCCTGCTGCACATGGAGATCGTGCAGGAGCGCCTGGAGCGCGAGTACGACATGGACCTCATCACCACCGCGCCGACGGTGATTTATCAGGTGGTCATGCGCGACGGCGAGGTGATCGAGATCGACAATCCGTCGCGGTTGCCGGACCTTGCCAAAATCGAGGAAATCCGCGAGCCCATCATCACCGCCACCATTTTGGTGCCGCAGGAATACCTGGGCACGGTGATCACCCTGTGCGAGCTAAAGCGCGGCGCGCAGAAGAACATGCAGTACATGGGCCGGCAGGTGATGCTGAGCTACGAGATGCCGATGAACGAAGTGGTGATGGACTTCTTCGACAAGCTGAAATCGTCCAGCCGCGGCTATGCCTCGCTGGACTACGAGTTCAAGGAATTCCGCACCTCCGACCTGGTCAAACTCGACGTCATGGTGAACGGCGAGAAGGTCGACGCGCTCTCGCTGATCGTGCATCGCTCGGTCGCCCTCTACCGCGGACGCGCGCTCGCCGCCAAGATGCGCGAATTGATTCCGCGCCAGATGTTCGACGTCGCGGTGCAGGCCGCCATCGGCTCGCAGATCATCGCGCGCGAGAACGTCAAGGCGCTGCGCAAGAACGTCCTGGCCAAGTGCTACGGCGGCGACATCTCGCGCAAGCGCAAGTTGCTGGAGAAGCAGAAGGCCGGCAAGAAACGCATGAAGCAGGTGGGTAACGTGGAAATCCCGCAGGAAGCGTTTCTCGCCATTTTGCAACTGGATAGCAAGTAGCCGAGGTCGCCTGCGCTACGGACGCATAAAGGAACACAATGAACTTCGCACTCATCATGCTGATCGCGCTGCTGGTTACCGGCGGCATCTGGCTGCTCGACCACTTCGTCACCGGGCGGCAGCGCGCCAAGGATGCCAAGGAACCCATGCTGGTGGAGTACTCCAAGAGCTTTTTTCCGGTGATCCTGGCGGTTTTCGTGCTGCGCTCGTTTCTGGTCGAGCCGTTCAAGATTCCTTCCGGCTCCATGATGCCGACGTTGCTGGTGGGCGACTTCATCCTCGTCAACAAGTATCAGTACGGCATCCGCCTGCCGGTCGCCAACAAGAAGATCATCGACATCGGCGACCCCAAGCGCGGCGACGTGATGGTGTTTCGCTACCCCAAGGACCCGTCTCTGGACTACATCAAGCGCGTGGTGGGCTTGCCCGGCGACCGCATCACCTACCGTAACAAGCAGTTGATCATCAACGGCAAGCTGCTTTCGATGCAAAAAGAGGGCGCCTACAGCTACAGCGACAGCGGCCTCAACTACACCACGGCGATCGCCTACAAGGAAGTGCTGGGCCAACACACCCACGATGCGCTGGTGCAGCCGGAGTCGGCCAGCGTGTATCCGAGTCAGGTGGACGAGCAGTTTCCGTTCCGCAAAAATTGCGTGTACAACGAGGACGAGTTCACCTGCACCGTGCCCCAGGGCTACTACTTCATGATGGGTGACAACCGCGACAGGAGCAACGACAGCCGTTACTGGGGTTTCGTGCCGGACCGCAACATCGTCGGCAGGGCCTTCATGATTTGGTGGAATTTCGACGCGTTGAAACGGATTGGAAAGTCTGTCAGCTAAGGGGGCGAAGCATGAACAAGCAACAAGGTGCGACATTGTTTGGCATGATGATAATCGCGATGGCGGTGGTGTTTGCCGCAATGCTGGTGATGAAAATACTGCCCCCCTACATGGATTACTGGACGGTGCAAAAAGTGCTGTCGGCCATGGCGCACGACCCGGAAGTGAAGGGCATGAGCGAGCGCGAGGTGCGGACGTCTTTCGACAAGCGCGCCAGCATCGACAACATCAAAAGCGTGAAAGGCAGCGATCTGGACATCTCCAAGGAGGGCGGCGAGGTGGTCGTGGAAGTGAGCTATCCGGTGAAGGTTCAGCTTTTCGGCAACTTGAGCGCATGCATGGATTTTCACGCATCGACCTCCGGTAGCAAGCCGGCGGGTGCGACTGTTCCTTGATCTCCACGGGTGACGAGACCCGGCTACTGTGCCGGCGTTTGGACTATGTTTTCGAGTCGCCGGACTTGCTGCGCCAGGCGCTCACCCATCGCAGTTTCGGCGTGCCCAACAACGAACGCCTGGAATTCCTCGGCGACAGCATCCTCAATTGCGTCATCGCCAAAGAGTTGTACCGGCTTTTCCCGCGCCTTTCCGAGGGTGACCTGAGCCGCTTGCGCGCCGGTCTGGTGAACCAGCAGACGCTGTTCGAGGTGGCGCAGTCCCTGGCTCTGGGGGAGCAGGTGCGGCTGGGGGAAGGCGAGCTGAAAAGCGGTGGCTTCCGCCGCCCGTCGATCCTGGCCGACACCCTGGAAGCGGTCTTCGGCGCGATATTGCTGGATGGAGGGTTTGTCGCGGCGGAGCGGGTGATCGCCGCCCTGTTCGCCCCTCTCCTCAAGCAGATCGATCCCAAGGTTTTGGAGAAGGATCCGAAGACGCTGCTGCAGGAATACCTGCAAGCGCGCAAGATCGCGCTGCCGCAGTATGCCGTGCTGTCGGTTTCGGGCGAAGCGCACGAGCAGCATTTCCAGGTCGAATGCGTCATCCCCGAACTGGACGTGCGCTGCCGCGGCGAAGGGCACAGCCGCCGCAGCGCCGAGCAGACTGCCGCCAAGTGCGCCTACCAACAGATTGCGAGCCAATGAAATGACCACCACACCAGCTTTTCGCACCGGCTTCATCGCCATCGTCGGGCGCCCCAACGTGGGCAAGTCCACCCTGCTCAATCACCTGGTCGGGCAGAAGGTCAGCATCACCTCGCGCAAGGCGCAGACCACCCGCCACCGCGTCACCGGCATCCGCACCGAGGCCGATGCCCAGTACGTGTTCGTCGACACGCCCGGATTCCAGACGCAGCATCGCAACGCGCTCAACCGCGTGATGAACCGCACCGTCACGCAGGTCTTGCAGGACGTGGACGTGGTGCTGTTCGTGGTCGAGGCGCTGCATTTCGACAGCAGGGATAGCCAGGTGCTGGCGCTGCTGCCGCAGGACCGCCCGGTGTTGCTGGTGATCAACAAGGTCGACCAGGTCGCCGAGAAGAACGACCTGCTGCCTTTCATGCAGAAGCTTTCCGCGCTGTTCGCATTCACTGCCATAGTCCCGGTAAGCGCCCAGCAAAGCGTGCAGTTGGAGGAGCTGCTGCGCGAGATCCGCCCGCATTTGCCCGAGTCCGTCCCCATGTTTTCCGAGGACGAGATCACCGACCGCAGCGAGCGTTTCCTTGCCGCCGAACTCCTGCGCGAGAAGATTTTCCGCCAGTCCGGCGAGGAGATCCCCTACTCGGTGAGCGTGGAGATCGAGAAGTTCGAGATGGAAGGCAGCATGCGCCGGATTCACGCCGCGGTCGTGGTGGACAAGCCGGGGCAGAAGGCGATCCTGATCGGCAAAGGCGGCGAAAAGCTCAAACTCATCGCCACCCAGGCGCGCCAGGACATGGAAAAACTGTTCGACGGCAAGGTCTATCTCGAAGTCTGGGTCAAAGTGAAGAGCGGCTGGGCCGACGACGAGCGCGCCGTGAAGAGCCTGGGCTACGACTAGCTCCGCAGCCCCTTCCAAAGAATCGCCGCCCGACCACTCCCGCGCCATCGCCAACCCCCGCCGCTGACCGCGCATGTCCAACACGTAGGATGTGGTGAGGAACGAACCGCATCGCTCGCGAACATCCACCCGAAGCCCCCGTAGGGCTGCAATCCGGCAAAACACGGTTGGGTGCGCCGTGTCGCGGATTGACCGCATTCCAACGCGAGCGATGCGGTTCGTTCCTCACCGCATCCTACGTGCTACGTGCTGGAAGGTGGTGCGCTTGGTCAAACCAATGCCGGCGGGATCACCCTAGACGACAACGCCGCAGGCCACAACTGGTTCGTCGACCAAACGCCAAGTTCGAACGAAGAATTCCTCCCCACCTCCAACCTTAACGAATGGGTCGCCAAGGCAGTCAGCTCGGATGGCGGAAAATATCAGGGTTGATTGCTTGCGCTCGATGTCCGAAAATGTGAGTTGCCTCACCTCCAATTCTTTGTAAATTCTGTATTCGTTAACCCCCCGCGGAGAGGCACCAACAGGTTCATGGCAAGTCACGACAAATCCCGGCAGGAAGCACAGCCTGCCTACGTCCTGCATACCTACCCGTTCCGCGAGACCAGCTTGCTGGTGGAGGTGCTCAGTTGCAACCACGGCCGTCTGGCTCTGGTGGCGCGCGGCGCGCGGCGCCCGAAATCCGCGGTGCGCGGGCTGTTGCTGGCGTTCCAGCCGCTCTTGCTGTCGTGGTTCGGCAAGTCCGAGTTGCGCACCCTGCACCGCGCCGAGTGGCAGGGCGGCCAGCCGCAGTTGCAGGGCAGGGCGCTGATTTGCGGCTTTTACCTGAACGAATTGCTGGTGCGGCTGCTGCCGCGCGACGACCCGCATCCGCAACTGTTCGCCGACTATCAGGCAACGCTGCAAGCTCTCGGCCTGAAGGGGCGGGACCAGGACGGAACCGCTGCCATCCTGCGTCGTTTCGAGAAGCGCTTGCTGAAGGAACTGGGCTACGGCCTGACCTTTTCGCACGATGCGGAAGCAGGGCTACCCATCGACCCGGAGCGGCCCTACCACTACCTGATCGAGCGCGGCCCGATGCCCGCGGCAGGGGCGGTACCCTCCCAAAACGGTGTACAATTACGCGGCAAAACGCTGCTCGACCTGGCTGCGGACGACTACAGCGACCCGGTTACCCTGCAGCAAAGCAAAGCGCTGATGCGCATGCTGCTCAACCATTACCTGGGCGATCATCCGCTGCATACCCGGCAGATGCTCAAAGACCTGCACCAACTGTGAGAATTCTATGATCCGTCTGGGCGTCAACATCGACCACGTCGCCACCATCCGCCAGGCCCGCGGCACGCGCTACCCGAGCCCGGTGCAGGCGGCCCTCATGGCGGAGTCCGCCGGGGCGGACGCGATTACCCTGCACTTGCGCGAAGACCGCCGCCACATCCAGGACGATGACGTGGAGATATTGCGGCAGGTGTTGCAGACACGCATGAACCTGGAAATGGCGGTCACCGAGGAGATGCTGGCGATCGCCTTGCGCGTACGCCCGCATGACGTGTGCCTGGTGCCGGAACGGCGCGAGGAGCTGACCACCGAGGGCGGCCTCGACGTGGTGGCCCAATTCGAGAAGGTCAAAAGCGCCTGCGCGCGGCTCGGCGACGCCGGCATCCGCGTCTCCCTGTTCATCGATGCCGACACCAAACAGCTCGACGCTGCCCATGCTGCCGGCGCGCCGGTGGTGGAGATACACACCGGGCATTACGCCGACGCCGCCAGTGAATCCGCGCGCGCGGCGGAGCTTGAGCGCGTCCGTCATGCCGTCGCCTACGGCACGCGCCTCGGCCTGCTGGTCAATGCCGGGCACGGCTTGCATTACCACAACGTGCAGGAGGTCGCGGCCATCCCCGATATCCGCGAGCTCAACATCGGCCACGCCATCGTCGCGCATGCCCTGTTCGTGGGTTGGGAGAACGCCGTCGCCGAGATGAAAGACCTGATGCTTTCCGTCGCGGGCTAACGTGATCTACGGCATCGGCACCGACATCGTCGCGACTGCGCGCATCGCGCAGATACTGGAGCGCTACGGCGACGCCTTTGCCGAGCGCATCCTGGCCCCCGACGAGTGGCCCTCGTTCCAGAGCAGCGGCGCCCCGGCGCGCTTCCTGGCCAAGCGCTTCGCCGCCAAGGAGGCATTCGCCAAGGCCGCCGGCACCGGTTTGCGCGCGCCGGTCACGCTGCGCAACATCAGCATCGGCCATGATGATTTGGGGCGTCCGGAATTGCATTTCCAGCCTGCACTGAGCGCCTGGCTGGCGCAGCAGGGGATACGCGCGCAGCACCTGTCGGTGAGCGACGAAAGAGAGCTCGCCGCCGCTTTCGTCGTGCTGGAAAGGTAACACCATGCCGCTCGGACCCGTCATGCTCGACATCGCCGGCACGGAACTGTCCGCCGAGGACCGCGTGCGCCTGAGCCATCCCCTCGTCGGCGGCGTCATCCTGTTCAGCCGCAACTACCAGTCGAACGCGCAGCTCATCGCGCTCACCACCGCCATACACGCCCTGCGCACGCCGTCGCTGCTGATCGGCGTGGATCACGAAGGGGGGCGCGTGCAGCGCTTCCGCGAGGGCTTCACGCGGCTGCCGCCGATGCGCGAATTCGGCGCGATCTGGGACGAGCATCCGCAACGCGCCAAAGCGCTCGCGCGCGAGGCCGGCTTCGTGCTGGCGGCGGAGCTGCGCGCGCACGGCGTGGACTTCAGCTTTGCACCGGTGCTGGACATCGACTGGAATGAATCCGGCGTGATCGGCAACCGTGCCTTCCACCGCGATCCCCAGGCCATCGCAGAGCTGGCGCACAGCCTGGCTCTGGGCATGAAAGACGCGGGCATGGGCACGGTCGGCAAGCATTTTCCCGGCCACGGCTTCGTGCGCGCGGATTCGCACCTGGAAGTGCCGGTGGACGAGCGCGATTTTGTCGACATCGAGTTCAACGACCTGTTGCCCTTCAAGCAAATGGTCGACTTCGGCATGGGCGCGGTGATGCCGGCGCACGTTATCTACCCCAAGGTGGATGCGCTGCCGGCCGGCTTCTCCAGCGTCTGGCTGAAGGATATTCTGCGTCGCCAGTTGGGATTCGACGGGGTGATTTTCAGCGACGACCTCTCCATGAAAGGGGCATCCGTCGTCGGCGGCATCGTGCAGCGCGCACAAGCCGCACTGCAGGCGGGCTGCGACATGGTGCTGGTGTGCAACGATTCCGCGGCGGCCGATGAGTTGCTGGCGGGGCTGTCCTGGAAAATGCCGGCGGTCAGCCTGGCGCGCCTGCTGCGCATGCACGGCAAACCGCATCCGGCCAGCGCAGTGCAGTTGCACGAGGACCCGCACTACGTCAGAGCGGTGCACGCCGTGGCCGCGATCGGCCTGAAGAACGCCGAGCTGGCCCTCAAATTCGATCCAACCAATACTTGCGGCAATGCATAGCCACGACCACGATCACGACGCGCATGCGCACCATGGGCACCACCACGGCGGCTCGCTGCAATGGGCGCTGCTGCTGACGTTTGGCTTCGCTGTGGTGGAGGCGCTCGGCGGCTGGTGGTCGGGCTCGCTGGCGCTGATGTCGGACGCCGGGCACATGCTGTCGGACGCGGTGGCGCTCGCGTTGGCGGCTTTCGCCGCGTGGGTCGCCAAGCGCCCGCCGTCGTTGCGCCATTCCTACGGCTTCGCGCGCGCCGAGGTGATTGCCGCGCTGCTCAACAGCATCCTCATGCTGCTGGTCATCATCGGCATCGTGGTGGAGGCGGTGCACCGCTTGCGCGCGCCGCAGCCGGTGGCTGGCGGCGCGGTCATGGCCATCGCCCTGATCGGTTTGCTGGTGAACGTGCTGGTGGCCTTCGTGCTGAGCCGCGGCGAACAGTCCATCAACACCCGCGCCGCCCTGCTGCATGTGATGGGCGACCTGCTCGGCTCGCTGGCTGCGCTGGCCGCAGGAGCGGTGATCTATTTCACCGGCTGGACGCCGATCGACCCGATACTCTCCATGGTCGTCGCGGCGCTGATCCTGGTTTCATCCCTGAACCTGCTGCGCGAGGCGCTGCACGTGCTGATGGAAGGCGTGCCGTTCCACCTGCAACTGGAGCAAGTGGGCAATGCAATGGCGCAAATGGAAGGCGTGCGCGGCGTGCATGACCTGCATATCTGGAATCTTTCATCGGGGCAGGTGGCGCTGTCGGCGCATGTGGAACTCGACATCCTGGACCGTTGGCCGCCGCTGCTGAGCGCGATGCGCGAAATGCTGCACGAGCGCTTCGACATCGAGCACGTCACTCTGCAGCCGGAGCTGAATCGGCACATCGAGCAGCCATACCGCGTCGCCATTCCAATTCACCCGAGGTAGAAGCTTGTCCATGAATATCAGCGAAGTTGCGCAATGCCGGCAATGTCCCAGGCTCGCCACGTTTCTGGACGAGGTGAAGCAGGACAATCCGGGATACTACGCCCAGCCCGTGCTGCCCTTCGGCGATGACCGCCCCAGGCTGCTCATTGTCGGCCTGGCCCCCGGCATGCACGGAGCGAACCGCACCGGGCGCCCGTTCACCGGGGACCATGCCGGCATCCTGCTGTACCAAACGCTGCACCGGTTCGGTTTTGCCAGTCGGGCCGTGTCCACCGCCAGCGATGACGGGTTGCGGCTGCCCGGATGCAGGATCACCAACGCGGTGAAATGCCTGCCCCCGCAGAACAAGCCCGAGACCAGCGAGATCAAGCAGTGCAACCCATTCCTGGCGCAGGAGATCGCCCTGTTGGAGCGGAGCAGCGCGATCCTGGCGCTGGGCACCATTGCCCATCGGGCCGTGCTGCTGGCGTGCAAGCTCAAGGCCCGCGACTATCCCTTCGCCCACGGCGCGAGCCACGCCCTGCCCAACGGTTTGGCCCTGCACGATAGTTACCACTGCAGCCGTTACAATACGCAGACCCGGCGCCTCACCCCCGAGATGTTCGAGGCGGTGTTCGCGGCGATTTCCAGCCAATTGCACAGGAGCGCACCATGCCCTACGTCAACATCCGCATCGCCGGCACTTTAAGCCGCGAACAAAAGCAAAAGATCGCCGCCGAAATCACCGACACGCTGGAGCGCATCGCACACAAGCCCAAGTCGTACACCTACATCGCCTTCGACGAGTTGCCGGATGAAAACTGGGCGATAGGCGGCGAGTTGCTGGACAGCGGAGATTAGCCGCTGCCGCGAACGATGTTCGACGCCAAACCCTTACTCGCCAACCTGCCGCCTCTGCCCGGCGTCTACCGCATGCTCAACGACGCGGGCGAGGTGCTCTACGTGGGCAAGGCGCGCGACCTGAAAAAGCGCGTCTCGTCCTACTTCCAAAAGACCGACCTGTCGCCGCGCATCCGCTTGATGGTGGGCCAGATCGCAGGCATAGAGACTACCGTGACGCGCTCCGAATCCGAAGCGCTGCTGCTGGAAAACAACCTCATCAAGGCGCTCGCCCCGCGCTACAACATCCTGTTCCGGGACGACAAATCCTATCCCTACGTGATGCTGTCCGGGCACGCTTTTCCCCGCCTCGGCGTGTACCGCGGCGCGCTCGACAAGAAGAACCAGTATTTCGGCCCGTTTCCCAACGCCGGCGCGGTGCGCGAGAGCATACAGATATTGCAGAAGGTGTTTCGCTTGCGCACTTGCGAGGACAGCGTTTTCAGCAACCGCTCCCGCCCTTGTCTGCTGCACCAGATCAAGCGCTGCACGGCTCCCTGTGTCGGCCTCATCGAGGCTGACGCTTATCGTAACGACGTGCGCAACGCGGTCATGTTCCTGGAAGGCAAGGAACACGAGGTGCTGCAGGCGATCAACGAGAAGATGCAGGCCGCCGCAGCGCAGATGCACTACGAAGAGGCCGCCTTTTACCGGGACCAGATGCAGAGCCTGAGCAAGGTGCGGGAAAAGCAGTTCGTCGACAGCGGCAGCGACCTCGACGCCGACGTGGTGGGCTGCATCGCGCGCGAGGGCCTGCTCTGCCTCAATCTGGTGATGATCCGCGGCGGCCGGCATCTGGGCGACAAGAGCTTCTTTCCGCAGAATGCCGAGGGCTACGACACAGCCGCCGCCCTGGAGGCTTTTCTGGCGCAGCACTACCTGAGCCGGGCAGTGCCGCCGCTCATCATCGTCAGCGAAAAAATCGATGCGGAGGCACTGCAAGCACTGCTCAGCCAGCATGCCGGCCGCAAGGTGCAGATCAACATGCAGACACTGGGCGAGCGCCGCGTGTGGCTCGACATGGCACTGCGCAATGCCGGGCATGCCCTGGAGCAGCGCCTGCACCAGCAGGCCACCCAGGAGGGCCGTCTGCAGGCGCTGCAGGACGCGCTGCAATTGCCCGGTGCGGTGCAGCGTATCGAGTGCTTCGACATCAGCCACACCATGGGCGAGGCAACGGTGGCATCGTGCGTGGTGTACGACCGCAACGCCATGCAAAGCGGCGAGTATCGCCGCTTCAACATCACCGGCATCACCCCGGGGGACGATTTTGCCGCCATGCGCGACGCCCTCACCCGGCGCTACCGGCGCATCGCCGCGGGCGAAGGCCGCGTCCCGGACCTGATCCTCATCGACGGCGGCAAGGGGCAGCTTGGCATCGCCGTCGAAGTGCTTGCCGAACTGGGGCTCGGCGACATCGCCGTGGTCGGAGTCGCCAAGGGCGAAGCGCGCAAGCCGGGCCTGGAACAATTGGTTTTCCCGGGCGATGCAAAACCGCTACAATTGCCCAAGGACCATCCCGGGCTGCACCTGATCCAGCAGATACGCGACGAAGCCCACCGCTTTGCCATACAAGGCCATCGCGCCAAACGCGGCAAAGCCCGCACCAGTTCGTCGCTGGAAGACATCGACGGCATAGGTGCCAAGCGCAGGCAGAGGCTGCTGGCCAACTTCGGCGGACTGCGCGGAGTGATGTCCGCAAGCGTGGATGATCTGGCCCAAGTGGAAGGCATCAGCCACGCACTTGCCGAAAAAATTTATCAGCGCTTACATTGACCGCCATGCCGTTGAACATACCCAATCTGCTCACCTGGTTCAGGATCATGATGATTCCGCTGATCGTCGCGGTATTCTACTTTCCGCCACAATGGCTTTCCGCACACGAGGCAAACCTGGTCGCCACCCTCATCTTCGGCATTGCCGCCGCCACCGACTGGCTCGACGGTTACCTTGCCCGCATGCTGAACCAAACCTCGGCCTTCGGCGCTTTTCTCGATCCGGTCGCCGACAAGCTGATGGTGGCAGCGGCGCTCATAGTGCTGGTGGAAATGGGTAGGGTCGGCGCGGTGATCGCACTGGTGATCATCGGCCGTGAAATCGCCATTTCCGCGCTACGCGAATGGATGGCCACGATAGGTGCGGGCAAAAGCGTGGCCGTTTCATTTCTGGGCAAGGTCAAGACAACGGCGCAAATGGCGGCAATCCTGCTCCTGCTCTATCACGAGAAGGTGCCGCAGCTGTTCGATGCGCAAGTCGTCGGTACCTGGCTGATTTATGTCGCCGCCATATTGACTTTGTGGTCAATGGGTTACTACCTGAAGATGGCGATGCCGCAAGTGCTCAAGCGCGTTTAATAGCGTGTTTTCTTGACAAGACGCTGAAAGTTATTAAAATAGCGACTTCGTTCAAAGCGGGAATAGCTCAGTGGTAGAGCACAACCTTGCCAAGGTTGGGGTCGCGAGTTCGAGCCTCGTTTCCCGCTCCAGAATCCAGGGAAAACGGAGTTTTTGCAAAGGCTGAAATTGGCCCGTCGCTCAAACAAAACGTTTTCCCTTTCTAATTTGGTTCTCCGCCAGTTGCGGCGGGCCGGTCAAGTCTTAGCAGCGCCAAGCGTCGCGTGGCGGGGTGGCAGAGTGGTCATGCAGCGGCCTGCAAAGCCGTGTACGCCGGTTCGATTCCGACCCCCGCCTCCAAACTTTCAATGAAAAGTCTTTGGGCTTTTGTCCGTGAATTGGCAGCTTTGGGCAAGAGCTTTCGCCAAGCCATTGGCATGGCTCTCTCCCAGAGCCGCGCGCCAACGTCGTGCCGGCGAGCCTCCTGGCTCAACTGACTTGGCGTGCGGTAATTGTCGGAATTCCTTACACATCACTTACGGGCAAGATGCATGCTAGTTTAACGTCCGCGTGTGGGTGGGCGGAGTCTGTCGTTAAATCAAAAGGATATGCTAGCCATGGTGGCAGGGGTCTTCTGGTGTGGAATGACAATTGCTTGACTTGCGGTTTTGCACAATGCCCCTGAAAAGACGCGCAAGCTTTTACCGATATTTTCGATTCATTCTGCAGCGCATGCGGATAGGGTGGTGTTTCAATTCGTGCAACAGATAACGCATAGCATGGCCCAGCCACGCGCTCGGCCAAGGGGGAGGGGATGGTCATTGGAGGCTTGCTGCTGAGGCAGGGCGATTTGCTGTGGGCGGACGGCAGTCTATGCTGGCTTAGCCACGCTCCGTTCGATCCCGGCTTGCCGCTACCCCATGGACTGAAGATGTCGTCCACTGCCGAGCCTCCGGCGGACGTTCAGTCTCTCTCATCAATGGTCCAGGCCGACCCGGGGCGCATGGATTCTTCGGCGCTTGGGAATTACTCCTTGCAAATCCAGCCTGTCGAGGAATTTGACAACCGCTTCGAGCTATTTCTTGTTTCTTCGACGAGGCCAGCAGCAGCCCGGATCGCAGCCGCCCGCCATTTCGCCGCTCCCATCAATTGGTGCAAAGGCTGGCCCCCAAAGCTGTTCATCGCGCCACCGTTGACGGTAGGCGAGGGGCGGCGGCCGGGAAATCAAGCTAGGCGTCTCACACAACGAGATGTCCCTTAACCATAGGCAAAAGCAGCGCAGCGGGAGCATGCCATGTCAGTCGTGATGGAGCAGCCAGAAGAACCAACTTCCACCCAACGCGCCGCGCTTTTACACATTATCGAATCTACCCTGAAGGTTCAGACTCCTTCTGAGTTCCTGGCCTGGACAGAAGGCGAGCTACAAACCCTATTCCCCCACGAAATACTTATCTGCGGCGTAGGCAAGATCGACAGGCACAGCATCCATATCCACCGCTACCTTTGCGCTGGCTTTCCGTTGTCATACATCGAAGCGATCCGACAAGCAGACCATGGCGTGCTGAGCCCGATCATGGCTCGCTGGTGTAAGGAGCGGAAACCACAGCTATTCCAGCCGGGGAAGATCGATACCGAGGTAGACGGTCGCTGGCTCGCCATCTTCCGCCAGCACGACCTGCGCAACATTGCCGCCCACGGCATGCGCGACATGAGCAGCAATGTTGCGAGCTATTTCAATTTCTCCCGAATTCCCGGCCAGCTCACACCGCGCCACGCCTACCTACTGGAGTTGCTGGTGCCGCACATGCACGTCGCGCTCACACGCGTGCTGGCGCAGGATAAACACGCAACCGGCCCCTCGCCTGCAGCCCAGCCCAACGTCACGCCGCGGGAGCGCGAAGTTCTGCGCTGGTTATGCGAAGGAAAGACCAACGGGGAAATTGCGCAAATCCTCGGTGTGAGCGGGAACACGGTGAAAAATCAGGTGCGCGGGATACTGGTCAAGCTGCGTGTCAACAACCGAACGCAGGCGGTATCGAAGGTGCTGAGCGGGGAGTCATGGGACTAACCGCATATGGACAATGCTGGATATCTATGCGGACTGGACGTCGTTGCGTGTGATAGTTTGGTCGGTGCCCTCGTCAGGGTTTGGCGATGCGATCGCCGACGATCAACTGAACGCCGGGTTCCCTCTCGACGGCGAGGAAAGCGTTTCGCCATCCCGCAGCTCGCCAAGGTATAATGCGGCCTCCAGAGGCGGTGAATTCTCGGATTTTGCAAGACGGCAATTCGCACATGGTCGATTTGAATCACGTCTTGAGTTCCCAGCTTGCGAACCCATGGATGCCGGTTTAGTCCGACCCACACCTCCACTCTGCCCGGATGGCGAAATAGGTAGACGCAAGGGACTTAAAATCCCTCGGGCTAGCGCCCGTGCCGGTTCGATTCCGGCTCCGGGCACCAACGTTACTTACTCTTGTTTCTGTTCGTCGTAGCGCGCAGCCTGCAGGTTATTTCATTGCGGTGAGGTTGCTACCGAGAACGCTCACTTGCAAATGGTGGCGGTCAAGGTTGGCGGAAGCCTGCGTTCTGGCGTCCTGGCCCTCGTCGGAGGAGTCCTCGTCTGCTGTCATGATGGCCTTTTGCCACCACTTAATGGCTTCGGACAGGTTCTGGCGGACTCCCTGGCCATCCTCATACAAGCGCCCCAGAGCTAGCTGCGCTTGTGCGGAGCCTTGATTGGCGGCCGCCTGGAGCCATTTTGCTGCTTCCTGGTAGTCCTGAGCAACGACACCTCCTTTGGTGTAGATCATGCCCAGGTTGTATTGGGCGCGATCATCGCCTTGTTCCGCAGCCTTGCGGTACCACTTTGCAGCCTCCATGTCGTCTCGGGTTACACCGAGGCCACCTTCGTAGAGAGCCCCCAGGTTGTTCTGGGCAGCAGTCCGACCTTGTTCCGCGGCCTTGCGATACCATTTGACGGCTTGGTTGTAGTCCTGTACTACTCCTCTGCCGCTGGCATACATGAGAGCCAGATTGTATTGTGCGCGGGGGAGCCCCTGTTCGGCGGCTTGATGATAGAGCTCGGCGGCTTCCACGTTGCTTTGGGAAACGCCTTGACCGCTCTCATAGAGTGCCGCCAAATTGTTTTGCGCGTTGGTATGGCCCATTTCCGCGGCTTTACGGTACCAGGCGGCCGCTTCCTTTTCGTCGCGTGCCACGCCTTGGCCATTTTGGTACATCACGCCGATGTTGAACTCGGCGGTGGCGTCTCCTTGCTGAGCGAGCGCGAAGAATAGTCCGATTGCTTTTTGGTGGTCGCCGGACTGATAGGCTGCCAGTCCGTCTTCATAGACGCCGGCGGAAGAAAGGGGGCTGAATATGCCTGTGGCGGCCAGGGTTGCACCAACGATCAGGCGGCGTATCGCTTTGTCCAGTTTCATTTTTATTCTCCTTGATGAGCTGTGTGAATCAAACCAACTGCGTGTTGAGCTGATCAAGGCCGCTACGGTGAGAGCGAACGCCGTTTCGGAAATAAACCGAAACTCTGTTACCGGGGTGGATTTTGGGTAGGAACTAGACTTGAAATGCTTGAGGCGTGTGCGCGCTATGCCGGCGCCCATGCGTGATGCTTCTCTTGTCTGGCAATCCCGCTATCCTAGGGCTTTCGCCCGGTAGACCGGTAATTTTGCGTCCTCACCTTTCGATGAGTTTGCCTTTTTCAGTACGGTTCAATTAGCTCATAGATTCATTATGCTGTCAAGCAATAAAATCGATTGGCACCCTTGGGCGATTTGCGTTTTCGATCAAGGCTGGCATAATGTCTCGCATCCAAACGGGGTGATTTGTTGTGCACAATGAATAAATCCGAACTTGAAACCGCCTTCCCCAGAATTCTCCAAGCCATTATCCTGCAATGGAGTGAGCCGGATTTGGAATCGTACTTCTGGGCGCTGGCGACGGATACGCGTGGCGACAGAAAGGGCTTTCCATCGCCGGTGCTGGAAGAAATCATATTTCTCCGGGAACTGCACGGCAGGATCCATCCCAAGCAAAGCCCGCCTTACACGACCTATCCCTGGGACGACCTGCTGATCTCCGAGTAGACCGAGCGTGTTGTCGATGTCGGCGCCAGCCGCGTGACTGCGGTCATGCCCCCAAACGGGGGCCTCATATATCCTCGGAGAGTCGTTGCGTGAACGAGCTTTTGTCCCAGCCTGCCCTACAATCCTCACTCATACCTTTCTGCGCGGCGTTGGCTACGGGCGTCTTGCTGATGGCAGGTGCCAGGCGCTGGGCTGGCCTGGCGGTGTTGGTGGGCTTCTATGCGGCGGTTTACCCGATTGCGGGATTCGAGTTCGCGCCGCTCACGAGCACGCGCAAGATTCTGTTGCTGGGGCTTGCGGCGATTCCGGTAGCGGTAGTGCTGGATACTCTCCGTAGAAAAGCGCGTGTTGGCTCCGGCGTGTTGTTTTGGCTTGCAGGAGCTGCGCTGCTCTGGGTCGTGTGGCCGGTGGTGCAGCGCGAGGAGTTGCGGGTGGCTCTGGCGCTTGGCGGCATGGGAGCGATATATGCAGTCCTGGTGACGTCCTTTGCGTCGGATCTGGCTGCAAAGCCCCGTCACGCGGGGGTCGCGTTGCTGACCATGTCGCTTGGCACCGGTGGCGCAGCGTTGATGGGAGCTTCGGCGCTGATCGGCCAACTCGGCCTTGCGTTGGGAGCAGCGACCGGTGCATGGCTGCTGCTCGCGATGTGGAAGCCGACCATGGGCGCCGGAAATACGTTGACGCTGCCGGTCGGCTTTCTGAATGCGCTGCTGGGTTACGGCGCTTTCGTGTATGCTCGGCTGCCGTGGTTCGCACTGTTGCCGCTCGGCCTGATTCCCCTGCTGGTGCGATTCGTTGCACCCGACGCAAAGGTGGCATCGTGGCGGCAAACTTTATGGCTGGTTCTGTTGGCTTCGCCCCTTGCCGCACTGGCCGTGTTTCTGTCTTGGCAGGTGGAAGGGGCGCCGCCGCTGTAGTTCATTGATGTTTTGTTCAACCGTTAAGTGAAAAACAAGGAGATTTATCCATGCGTCACACTTTCGCTGCACTGGCCCTCGCCACCCTGTCCGCTTCCGCATTTGCTGCCGATTCCTACACCATCGATCCGGCCCACACCTATCCCCATTTTGCCATCAGCCATCTCGGTTTTTCGACCATGCACGGGCGTTTCAACAGCACCAGCGGCAAGATCGCGATGGACCGCAAGGGCACAGGCAGCAGCGTGGAAGTGACGATCGCCACGGCTTCCATCGACACCGGCTTCCAGAAGCGCGACGATCATCTGCGCTCCGCGGACTTCCTGAATGCAGCGGAATTTCCGGAGATCACGTACAAATCCACCAAGATCGTTTTCAGTGGAGAATCGGCTGCCACAGTCGAGGGCAACCTCACCATGGCGGGCGTCACCAAGCCGGTGACGCTCAACGTCGGGCACATCAAGTGCGCCGTCAATCCGCAGAGCAAGAAGGACGTTTGCGGTTTTGATGCCACGGCCAAGATCAAGCGCTCCGATTTCGGCGTCAAGTACGCCCTGCCTAACGTCGGCGACGACATGGCCCTGACTTTCGAAGTCGAGGCGGTCAAGGGTTGATGGTGAAACTGGGGCGGGCTTGGCCTGCCCCAGTGTGTTCGAGGGAAGTCGGTATTTGAAGGTATTTTTTTCTATCGCGTCGGTCGTCGCAGCATCGCTGTTGTCGGCGTCCGCCGTTTCTGCATCCGGGGCGCTGCCCCGCGTCACGTCCGTCCAGCCCCAGGTGGTGAACTATCACCAGCCTGCCACGGTAAAGATTCAATTGGGACCATCCTCTCACGACGCCCATCTGGCCATTGCGCCCGGCGGCCCCTTTGTCGCCAGCCGAGTGCCTGTGCGCGGCGGGGCGCGCGATGTGGCGGTCATGCATGGATACGCCCTGGCGGTGTCGGGTGACGGCGGGCTCCTGATCGCGGACTCCGCGAGCGGCGCGACCGTCGGCGTGAAGCATGCGCCCAGGTTGCACAAGATCGCCGTCATGGGTAGCTATGCCTACGCCTCAGGGGCGGAGTCCGGGCTTGTGGTTTTCGGCCTGAGCCGGCCTAACTCGCCGAAAGTGGTGGGCGGCTTCAGCACCGATGCGCCAGTTACCGATTTTTCTGTGGCCGGGCAGCGCGCGTTCCTGCTTGTCGCACGGCGGGATGTGGTTGTGGTCGATGTCGCCGTTCCCTCCCAGCCAAAACTGCTGGGGACATACCGTTTGCAGCAACGCGCCCAGCGTCTGTTCGCGGCCGGCGATTATGTCTACCTGGCGAGCGGGGAAGAGGGGCTGGTCATTCTGGATGCGCGCGAGCCCGCGGCCTTGCGCGAGGCGGGCCGGTTCAGGAGCAGCGGGGCGGTGCTGGATGTGCAGGTGCGGGAGGGACGTGCCTACCTCGCGGATGGCCCCGCGGGGTTCACTATCCTCGACGTCGCGGACCCGGCGCACGTTACCCTGCTGGGCAGCAACAACAAAACCGGGCATCTCGACAAACTGATGCTCGACGGGGATCGCGCCCTGGCCGCCAACGACAGGTCGCAACTCGTGCTGCTGGACGTGGCGCGGCCGGAGTTGCCGCCCATCCTTTCCAGGGTCCGCATCGACCAGGGCATCAACGGTTTTGCGTACCAGGACAAGCGCGCGCTGGTCGCAACCCAAGCCGGGCTGCAGACGGTCGACTTTGGCGCCGAGGCGCCACCGCTCATCTCCGACGAAGGCGTCAATTTCGGCGGCAGCCGGAGGGGCTTCGTCAAAGACAATATTCTCTACGTGGCGGACTGGTTTTCCGGGCTGCATCTGTACGATGTCAGCATTCCCGGCAAGCCGCTCCACATCGGAAATTTCCACACCAGGGGATCGTCGAAAGGCGTCGTGGTGCGGGACGGCATCGCCTTCGTGGGTGACGACGATCATGGCTTGCAGGTCATCGACGTCAAGGATCCGCGCAACCCGGTTCGGATAGCGGAACTCGCCACCCCCGGCCTCGCCTACACCATGAAGCTGGTGGGCGACACGCTCTACCTGGCGGATCACCGTGGCGGCATGCATGTCATCGACGTGAGCGATGTCACCAAGCCGCGCATGACAGGTACGCTGAGTTTTCCCGGCAAGGCATGGGCTGTGGACGTTGCCGGCCGGTTCGCCTACGTGGCGGGGGACAAGGCGGGGCTGCTGGTGGTGGACGTCAGCAAGTCCGACGAACCACGGATCATAGGGCAATTCAATCCGGGCGGGGCGGCGGAAGACGTGCATATCCGCGGCAGCACTGCCTTCGTCACCTTTTTCGACAAAGGGCTTTATATCCTGGACATCGGCGATCCCGCCCATCCCCGCGTGCTCGGCAATCTGCCGATTCCGGGGAACGCAAGGGGCATAGAGCTGGTGGGTGATCTCGCCTACATCGCGGCCTGGGAAGCCGGCCTGCAGGTGGTGGACGTGAGCGACCTGGGCAAGCCGAAAATCCTCGGCTATTACGACACCAGCGGTTCCGCCTGGGGCGTCAACGTCGTGGGCAGCTACGCTTATGTGCTGGACTGGTGGGGTGGGGTCAAGGTGGTCGACGTGCGCGATGCGCGCGCGCCGCGCCTGGCGGGCCGCTACCACGCCCGCGGCAAGGTCCGGCAAATCGCCGTGGGCGGAACCTTCGCCTACGCCGCGAGCGGGCCGGGCGGGTTGCAGGTGTTCGACATCCGCAACGCGCTCAATCCCATCTGGGTCACGGGCATCGACCTCGACGGCACGGCGCAGGACGTGTTCGTGGACGGAAAATATGCCTTCGTCGCGGCGGGGGATGGCGGCATGGCGGTGGTCGACGTTACCGATCCGTTCCAGGCCAAGTGGGCAGGCAGCATGGCCACGCCGGGCGACGCCCGCATGGTGCGGGTCCACGGCAATCGCGCCTTCATCGCCGACAGCGAGGCGGGCCTGGTCGTCGCCGATGTCAGCGACCCTTCCCGGCCGACCTACGTCAGCCGCTACGGCACCAGCGTCAACGACTTGTGGAGCGAGGGCGCTACGCTCTATGTTGCCACCCCGCGTGACGGCCTCATCGCGCTCGACGCTTCCGATCCGGCGCGGCTCAGCCTGAAAAGCAGCTTCAAGACCAAGGGCGCGGCATCGCTGGTGCGCAGCGGCGGCGGACTGGTTGCCTTGCATGAGGCGGGCAAAGGCATCTGGCTGCTGCGGGACGACGGCCAGACTTTCAAGAAGCTCTCCTTCATCAAGATGGACGAAAGCATCGCCGACATGCGGCTGGCGGGCGGCACCCTGTACGTCAGCAGCCCCCGCTCCGGGCTGAAAACGTTCGACGTGGCCGAGCCGCGCAGCCCCAGGCTCAAGACCTTCTACGCGGCCACCGAGAACGTCGGCAAAATGGCGTTCGCGGGGGACTTCGTGTTTTTCGGCGGAGAGAACATCATCTCCTCGCTGACCCTGTTGCCGCACGTCGCCATCGCCAAGACGCCGGCCGGCTACAGCGCCGGCTTCCCGGCCAACATGCCGATAGGCGCCTACGACGTGGTCGCCATGCGGCAGGGACGGACGGAAGTGTTGCAGCACAACGCGATCGAAGTGAAACTTCCGGTGAAAAAGAAGTCCAAATTCACCATGGAGCAGTTCAAGAAAATCCTGGAGCAGCGCAGAAATGCCGAATCCGGGCAGAACCCTCAACAGCCACCGAGCACACCATGACAAAAAGCCTGCGCATTCTCGCCCTGCTGATTCTCCTCTCCTGCGTTGCGCTGATGGGCTTCGGGCTTTACTTGCAGCATTTCAAGAATCTTGACCCGTGCCCGCTGTGCATCTTCCAGCGCGTCGCCTTCATCGCGGTCGGCGTGATCGCACTGATCGCGTTTCTCCATAATCCGCGCGGCGTCGGCAGGGTCGTCTACGGCGTGTTGATCGCCTTGTCCGCCACGGCAGGCGCGGGCATCGCGGCGCGCCACGCCTGGATCCAGCGCTTCCCCGAATCGGCCGCCGCGTCCTGCGGCGCCGACCTCGGCTACATGCTCGACCGCTTCTCCCTGGCCAAGGTGCTGCCCATGGTTTTCAAGGGGGAAGGCGAGTGCTCCTCCGCAGGCTGGTATTTTCTCGGCTTGACCATCCCGGAGTGGGCGCTGGTTTGGTTTGTGGCGTTTGTTGTGGCGGGTGTGATGATGGCGGTCGCCCGGCAGCGGAGGCGGTGACCACACCGTGTAGGTTGGGCTGAAGAATGAAGCCCAACGCCGCTACTGAAAGGAAACAATCCGATGCGCTACCGGCGAGCCGATGCCGAGGGAGGGACGTATTTCTTCACGGTAAATCTGGCGGATCGACAATCCGATCTGCTGGTGCGGCGGTGGGAGGATTTGCGCGAAGTCATCCGCGAGGTCAGGCAAGCGCATCCTTTTTCCATCGTCGCGATGGTGGTCTTGCCCGACCATCTGCACTCCATATGGCGCCTGCCGGAGGGGGATGCGAATTATCCGTTGCGCTGGTCGCTGATCAAGGCGGGTTTTTCGCGGCGGCAGGCAACAGGGGAGCGTATCCGGTTCAGCCGCAAGGCCAGGCGTGAGCGGGGGATTTGGCAACGGCGCTATTGGGAGCACCAGATTCGGGACGATGCCGATCTGGAACGGCATGTGGATTACATTCACTTCAATCCGGTGAAACATAGCTGGGTTGCTCGCGCGGTGGATTGGCCGTATTCGACCTTGCGGCGGGATATCGACCGAGGTTGGATTGCCCCGGATTGGGGCGGTGAGACGAAAGAAGATGGGGCGGCGTATGGTGAGCGGTGAGATGTTGGGCTTCTTCAGCCCAACCTACACGGGCTGTTGACAGGCTCCAGCATCTCACGGCGATTGTTACGGTTTCGTGACGTACCCCAAAAGAATCTTGCGGGCAAGCTCGTTCAGGGCGCGCTGAGTCTCGACAGGGTTTTGCATGTAGCACATTTTCAGGCTGTGAACCATCGCCTCCAATTCGAGTGACATGGGTCCGGTACGGCCCTGGTCGTTGTCGAGCCATCCATCCACCACATCGTCGAACTCGTGGCCGAGCTTGCGCACACCGGCCTCCATCTTGCGCGCCAGTTTGTGACCGACTTCCTTGCGTCCGTTGCGAACGTGGCTCAGGTATTGCGGGGTTACTTCGCACATATTGGCGAAGCGCGTCTTCATGCCCCGCTCGGGCTCGTCCGGGAAGCGTTGCCAGAGCCATTCCTGGAAGCGGGCAAACAGCGCTTCCATGTTCTCGCGGCGGATTTGACTGACGTTTTTGGTATCGCTATTTATGTTCATGGTGTTACCTGTAGGTATCTGTTAATATCATTGACAAAAACATGATGATAGCTCATCAGGTACAGAAATCAAGATACAATCGTTATTTGTTGCAGACGTAAGATTTGTGCGGTATCTTTTCGGACATTCTTTTGACAACTATTTGGAGAGTTCATATTAAAACACTGGACTGCTGGAACGCGGTCGTGACCGGAGCGGCGAGGGGTCTACCATCTTGCTGTTTGATTTTATTGCGATACGTCGACATACAAAATGCGACCCCTCACTGCTTTGCGCATCACGCGACCAGGTGCAATTCAACGTGCCGTCCGGCTCGGATGGCCAGCGTGATTAGTATATCCAGGCTGAATTTTTCCCACTTGCCCCGCATCAGGTCGGAGACGCGGGACTGCGATACGTCGAGTACTTCGGCGACCTTTGCCTGAGTCCAGCCCCGGTCCTGGATGACGAGGCGCAGTTCGCCCATCAATTGCGAGCGCATGGCAAGCAAGGTTGATTCCTCTGGTGAAAACCCCAGATCGGCGAACACGTTGCCGCTCGACTCGATGATTGTTTCGGCTTCCATCAAATATCCTCCAAGAATTTTCCTCGCCTGTAACTCCACCGCTTCCCGCTCAATCCGCCATCTTCCTCAACGAATAAAGCAGTTCCAGCGCCGCTTTCGGCGAGAGCTCATCCGGTTCGATCGCGCGCAGTTTCTCCAGCGCCGGGTGGGGTGGCGGCTCGGGTTCCGGGATGGGGACTGCTGCGAACAGGTCGCCCTGCGGCCCGCTTGCTACGCTCTGCTGTTCCAGTTGCGCAAGGCGTCTCTTCGCGGCCTGGATTACGCCGCCGGGAACGCCGGCGAGTTGCGCCACTTGCAGGCCGTAGCTCTGGCTCGCCGGGCCTTCCTGCACGCTGTGCAGGAACACGATGTGGTCGCGGTGTTCCACGGCGTCGAGGTGCACGTTGGTGACCTGCTTGAGCTCCTGCGCGAGGCGGGTGAGTTCGAAGTAGTGGGTGGCGAACAGAGTGTAGCTGCGGTTTTTTTCCACCAGGTGGCGGGCGCAGGCGTAGGCGAGGGCGAGGCCGTCGAAGGTGGAGGTGCCGCGGCCGATTTCGTCCAGCAGCACCAGGCTGGTCGCGGTGGCGTTGTGCAGGATGTTGGCGGTTTCGGTCATTTCCACCATGAAGGTGGAGCGCCCGCCGGCGAGGTCGTCGGAGGCGCCGATGCGGGTGAATATCTGGTCGATGGGGCCGATCCTGGCGCTGTCCGCCGGTACGAAGCTGCCGCAGTGGGCGAGCAGTACGATGAGCGCGGTCTGGCGCATGTAGGTCGATTTGCCGCCCATGTTGGGGCCGGTGATGAGCAGCATCTGGCGCGGGCGCGACAGCAGGGTGTCGTTGGCGATGAAGTTGTCGACGCGGCTCTCCACCACGAGGTGGCGGCCGCCGCGGACTTCGACCACGGCCTCGTCGGTGAATTCGGGCGCCACCAGATTGAGGCTGGCCGCGCGCTCGGCCAGTGCGGTGAGCACGTCGAGTTCGGCCACTGCGGCGGCGATGGCCTGCAAGTCGCCGATGTAGGGGACGAGGCGCTGGATCAGCGCCTCGTACAGCGCCTTCTCCAGCGCCAGCGCGCGGTCGGCGGCGGACAGGGCCTTGTCCTCGAATAGCTTGAGCTCGGGGGTGATGTAGCGCTCGGCGTTTTTCAGGGTCTGGCGCCGCCGGTAGTCGTCCGGGGCGCGCTCGGCCTGGGCGCGCGAAATCTCGATGTAGAAGCCGTGCACCTTGTTGTATTCGACCTTGAGGGTGCTGATGCCGGTGCGCTCGCGCTCGCGTGCTTCCAGCGCCAGCAGGAACTCGCCGCAGTTGTTCTGGATGGCGCGCAACTCGTCCAGTTGGGCATCGTAGCCGTCGGCGATGACGCCACCTTCGCGCAGCACGGTGCTGGGCTCGGCTTTCAGCGCTTGCTCCAGTTCGGCCACCAGGGACTCGGGGGCGACCATGGCGGCGCCGAGTTGGGTGAGGCGCGGGCTGTCGAAATTCGCCAGCAGCGCCTTGAGTTCCGGCAGCAGCTTCAGGCTATCGCGCAGCCCGGAGAGGTCGCGCGGACGCGCCGTCGCCAGGGCGATGCGGCTGGTGATGCGCTCGACGTCGGCGCTGCGCTTCAGCGTGTCGTGCATGCGCGCGCAGGCTGCACCCGCGTCGGCGCCGAGTTGCGCGATGGCGTCCAGGCGCAGTTGCAGCGCCTGCCGGTCGCGCAGCGGGTGGTGCAGCCAGTGGCGCAGCAGGCGCCCGCCCATGGCGCCGGCCGTGCCGTCCAGCAGCGAAAACAGGGTGGGGGAGGGCTCGCCGCGCAGGGTCTCGCTGATCTCCAGGTTGCGCCGGGTGGCGGCGTCCATCAGCACATGGGCGCTGGTTTGCTCCACTTGCAGGTTTTTCACGTGCGGCAGCGCGGCGCGCTGGGTGTGCTTGACGTATTCGAGCAGGGCGCCGGCCGCTGCGATGGCGGTGCTCAGGCCGCGGCAACCAAAGCCGTCGAGGTCGAAGGTGCCGAATTGGCGGCACAGGTTCTGCTGCGCCGAATCGAAATCGAAGTGCCAGGGCGCGAGCTTTTTCGGGGTGCCTTTGAGGCCGGCCAGGGCAGGGTGTGCGAACTCGTCGGATATCAATATCTCCGCGGGCCGCAGCCGTTCCAGTTCGGCGCTCAAGTGGCGCTCCTCGACCTCCTTCACGCTGAAACGGCCGCTGGCGAGATTCAGCCAAGCCATGCCCAGCTTGTCGCGCGCAGGCGCTATGGCAAGCAGCAGCGCGTCTGTCCGGTCGTCCAGCAGCGCCGAGTCGGTCACCGTGCCCGGCGTGACGATGCGCGCAACCGCCCGCTCCACCGGGCCTTTGGAGGTGGCCGGGTCGCCGATCTGCTCGCAGATCGCCACCGACACGCCGAGCTTGACCAGCTTCGCCAGGTACTGCTCGGCGGCGTGGTAAGGCACACCCGCCATCTTGATCGGCTCGCCTCCCGAGCTGCCGCGGCTGGTCAGGGTGATGTCGAGCAGTTGCGCGGCGCGCTCGGCATCGGAGAAGAACAGCTCGTAGAAGTCCCCCATGCGGTAAAAGAGCAGCATGTCCGGGTGTTCGGCCTTGATGCGCAGGTACTGCTGCATCATCGGTGTGTGCTTTTCCAGCGCCATGCCTATGCCGATGTTTGTGTCGATTTCACCCACTGGTTACCTTCTTGCCGAGCAAATTTCAGGAGCGAATTGTAACAGCCGTGGAGATTTGTCGCTGTTCGTGGGGTTGAACGGCGGTCCGGGGATCAGGTTTGGACTTCATCGTCGAATTCGCCTAAAATTGCGGCTATAAAAAAACAGCCTATTTGCAGTTATTTTAAGCAGGTTGCAGCATGAACGGCGACGTTGTGGCAGCCATGCCGCGCCTGGTCTTGGCATCCACACCTGGAATGCCTTCGAGCGAAGTCTTGAAGACACGCACGGACCTTCGTCATCGTCGCGGGCCTACAGCTCGCCCCACAACGCTGTGACGATGCACGATGTCTGAACCCCCAGACTTTTGAGTTTCTCGCGCATCTTCGTCCTGTCCGAATCGAAGCGGCAAGCCACAGTCCATTTGGCTGTGGACACACTCTGCGTGTTGAGCAATGCCACAAAGTAGCGCGCATCGACCTCGGACAGGGAATGCCCGAGAACGCCCACTTCCTTGATGCCATTCAAGGCATCGAAGAACTGCTGGTTGTCCTGGACAAGTCGCTCAGATGGTTTGAACGTCGCAGAAAAATACCGGTCGAGAATGTCGTTGGCCTCGGCCATCCGCGTATCAATATCTTCGATATCCGGCCGATCATTCAATGATGGCCGCGTCGTTGGATCCCACGCATGCCCCAGCACCAGATCCTCGTCCTTCATGGCAGCCTGACCGTGGATGTGCAGGACGTTCGCGTCCGGCACACCGTATATCTCCCTGAGTGCGGGGGGGTAGTTGAAGGTGAGGAAGACACCTTCCGCATCGAGCGTTCGCAGCCGATTTTTCGCGGTGGCGCCGCTTGGAATCTCAAGCTGTCGTATCCAGTCCGCGAACCACTTCCTCAATCCAACCGACAGGCGTTCGACAACGCCATCGACTTCATACTGAAAATCGTGATGGCCTGCATCACTCCAATCGTCAGATCCATATGAAGCCATGAAATGGCACAAGTCATCGACGATGCTGTCGATGTCAATGGAGGCAAGCGCGCCTTCGAGATCGGCCCAATCATCGCCCGCAGGTAGATAGTCTTCTATCGTTTGGAACAACTTGCGGTCTCGCGCCTTCACAAACGACCTGAAACCGCCATAGCTGGAGGCTATGCCGTGCCAAAGGTCGAACCCGTTTCCAACCACATAGAGCTTTGATGCATTGCGTTCAACCCCAATGGGGATCAGGCTCTGCGGTTCGGTCATGGGCATCACGACGCGATCAATCGGAGCGCGGCTGCTTTTGTTTTCCACGTGCGGTCGTTGGACAGAATGATCGCTATCGCCGTGCGACGCGCAACATCGGCATCAACCGATGGTCAGCTTGACCGGCTTGCCGACGCGGCTGAGCATTTCCACCAACGTGTCGATGGTGAACTTGGCCGTTTTCTTGTTCACCACGTCGGACACGCGCGGACGCGAGACCATCAGGATCTCGGCTGCCTCGGCTTGCTTCAGGTGATGCTCGGTAATCCAGGTAGACAACTCGTCCATCAGCTGCTGCTTCAGCAACTGCGTGTCATTGATCTGCTTGCGCGAGGCTGCCTGTAAGCGTTTGGCTTCAGCGGGCGCGAAGCCCAGTTCCAGGAAGAGGTTCGCTCCCGGCTTCGTCACATGGCGGATTTCGGTGTCGATTTTCATTTCCTAACCTTTCTCGCGTCGGACACAGCGCGGTAGCGCGCCTCGGCAATGCCCTTGTCCTGCTTGCTGGTCGCCTGCGTCTTCTTCTGGAAGCAATGCAGGACGTAGATGGCTTCCTCGAACTTGGCGACGTACATCACTCGATAGATGCCGCTGGCTTCCCGAATGCGGATTTCCTTGGTACCAGCCCCGACATCATCGAAGGGCTTCCAGTCATCCGGGTCCAACCCAACTTGAACCTTGCCCAACTGGAAACCGGCAGAGCGACGTGGCTCGTCCGGGAATGCCAACAAGTCGTCATAGGCGGAGCCTACCCAGCGAATCTCTTTTTCGTCACTCATCACTCCGCCATGTATAAAATTTTATACGCGTCAAGGACGCAAGTCAAGCTCTTCAAGAGGGGTGTGCTTTGAGCCGATGCTCCCGCCGAGTGAATCAATTGCGCAGTCCGTCGGGCACCGTCATGGTCCAGCGCTGTGTCACGTGGCATCCTGAAAACTACGTTCGCACACGACTGGCTATGCCCCAGTATGCGGTCCAATTTCGTGGGGAAAATTTGGGGCAATTTGAGCGCCAAACCATGCCCATCTATGCCAATTCGACCTCTGTGAGGCGATGGTCATCCTCCGTATAACTTGTTGCAGAGAAAGAGGAAAGTTGATCTATGGTAGCGCATTGAGTCAGTGTCCAAACATAATGGGAGTGTGCTTTTCCAGCGCCATGCCTATGCCGATGTTCGTGTCGATTTCACCCACGGGATACCTTTTTTCCGAGCAAATTGCAGGAGCGAATTGTAACAGCCGGAGACTTGTCGCTGTGCATGGGGTTGACGGGCGGTCCGGGGATCAGGTTTGGACTTCATCGTCGAATTCGCCTAAAATTGCGGCTATGAAAAAACAGCCTACTTACAATTTTTTTAAGCAGATTGCAGCATGAACGGCGACGTCGTGGCAGCCATGCCGGCCGGCGGCGCAGCGACTCCAGAGGAGGCCGAACTGGCCCAGTTCATCGTTACGGCGCTGAATCTGGACGCGGTGGCCGCGGGCATCGATCCGCTTGCGCCGCTGTACGGAGAGGGCCTGGGGCTGGATTCCATCGATGTTCTGGAAATTGCCCTGGCTGTGTCCAAGACCTATGGCGTGCAGTTGCGCTCGGATGACCAGAACAACCTGAAAACCTTCAGCTCGCTGCGCAGCCTTAACCAGTATATCCAAGAGCATCGGGTCAAGTAGATGGCGTGGCTGGGCAAATCCCTGGTTGCATTGGCGTGTATGGGATACCCGTGGCTGGCCCACTCCGCGATCATGGCGCAGCAGACTGCTCCCGTGCGCCTGGCGCTGGCCTTCGCGCCCTTGTTGTTCCTGGCTTACTGGGCCGTCACGCGGCCCCGCAACAAGCCGCTGTGGTACGCGATACTTTTGATCGCGGGCGTGATGCTCTATCTCGCCGAGCAGGAGCAGCGGCTGGGGCAGGCGGCGCTTGGCATTCCTCACGCAGCCGTCAACGTGTTCCTGCTGTGGTTTTTCGGGCGCACGCTGCTGCGCGGCAGGGAACCGCTGATCACCCGCTTCGCCCGCATCCTGCACGGAACCCTGCTCCCGGAAATCGAGGTCTATACCCGCCGCGTCACCATTGCCTGGTGCGTTTTTTTTGCCGCTCAGGCGATGGCTTCGGTGCTACTGTTCAGGTTTGCTTCCGCATCCAACTGGTCGCTGTTCATCAACTTCCTCAACCTGCCGCTGCTGGCGCTCATGTTCGTCGGCGAGTACGCCTACCGCGTGATTCGCTACCCCGACCATCCGCACGTCTCCATCCTCAAGGCGATACAGGTGTTCTCCAAGGATTTCTCCGTCTCCAAGAGCTCCTGAACGCGATGGAAGACATTCCCCTGATTCGCCATGACAGCGGCGGCGCGGCATTTGCGTGGCGCGGCGGCAATCCTATCGGCGTCGACCAGTTCCTGTGGGATGTGTCGCGGCTGGCGGCATCGCTCCCGGACCGGCAGCACATCTTCAATCTGTGCGCGGATCGCTACAACTTCGTGGTTGGCTTTGCCGCGGCGCTGCTGCGGCGGCAGATCAACCTGCTGCCCCCGAACTATACCCCCGGCCTGATCGAGCAACTGGCGCAGTGCTATCCCGACGTCTATTGCCTGACCGACGCCGCGAGCGCACATGGTTCCCTGGAAACGGTGTTCTTCCCGCAACCGGTCGCGCCGGACTCGGCAACACGCACGGTGCCGGCGATTCCCGCGGAGCAGCTCGCCGCCATCGTTTTCACCTCGGGTTCCACCGGGCAGCCGGTGCCGCACGGGAAATCTTGGGGCGGGCTGGTCAAGAGCGCGCTGGCGGCGGCGGATCGTCTCGGCGTGCGGGCGCACCCCGGAATGTCCCTGCTCGGCACGGTGCCGCCGCAGCACATGTACGGCCTGGAATCCACGGCGCTCATTGCCATGCACGGCGGCCTGACCATGCACGCCGGGCGGCCGTTCTACCCGGCCGACATCCGTGCCCAGCTCGAAGCCTTGCCGCGGCCGCGCGGCCTGGTCACGACCCCGGTCCATCTGCGCGCGCTGCTGGCCGAGCCTGGCGCTTTGCCGGGGCTGGATTTTCTGCTCTGCGCCACGGCGCCGCTGTCGCCGCAGCTCGCGGCCGAGGCCGAGGCGCGCTTCGGCGCAGCGTTGTACGAGATTTACGGCTGCACCGAGGCGGGTCAGGTGGCCACCCGGCGCACGGTTGAAACGCCGGAGTGGCAGGCCTTCCGCGACGTCAAGCTGCGCCAGGAGGAAGGCGCGGTATGGGTCGGCGGCGGCCACGTCGAGGCCGAAGTCGCGCTTGGCGACGTGATCGAATTGCGCGGCCCGGAAACCTTTTTGCTGCATGGGCGCACGGCCGATCTGGTGAATATCGCGGGCAAGCGCACCTCGCTGTCCAATCTCAATTACCACCTCAATTCCATCGCAGGCGTGTTCGACGGCGTGTTCGTGATGCCCGACGAGGAAGGTGCGGACGTGACCCGGCTCATGGCATTCGTGGTGGCGCCGGACCTCAGCAGTGAAGCCCTGACCAGCGCCTTGCGCCAGCGCATCGACGCCGCCTTCCTGCCGCGCCCGCTGTGCTTCGTGGATGCCTTGCCGCGCAACGCCACCGGCAAGCTGCCGCGCGAGGCGTTGAGCCGGTTGGTGAGCCATGCTGCGGGAAAGGCGGGGCAGTGTTGAGCAAGCTGGAAATCACTTTTCCGTCCGATCATCCGACCGGGCCGGGGCACTTCCCCGGCAACCCCATCATTCCCGGTGCGGTGTTGCTGGCCGAGGTGCTGCGGCTCATGGCGGCCAGCCTCGGTGTGGCACTGTCGCCCTGCCACATCAAATCGGCCAAATTCTCGCATCCCACGCGCCCCGGCGATTGCGTCGCCATCGAGTTTTCAGGGGGCGCGGGCAACGACATCAAATTTCAATGCACGGTCGGGGACAACATCGTGCTGACAGGCACCGTCAAATGCGACGCCCCAGCGCCGTAAGCGACCGCACCGGGCCGGAATGGGTGGCCAGGCCGGAGCGCAGCAATGCGGCGACCATCCGCTTCATGGCCTGGGTGGCGCTGACCTTGGGGCGCCCTGCGGCGCGGCTGCTGCTCTATCCCATCTGCGTTTATTTCTGGGCGTTCTCGGCCAAGGCCAGGGCGGCATCGCGCAAATATTTGCGCAAGGCGCTGGGCCGCGAGGCGGGGGCCATGGACATGCTGCGGCACTACCATGCCTTCGCCGCGACCATCCTGGACCGCGTTTTCCTGTTCAACGACCAGTACGACGCCTTCGACGTGCGCGTGCATGGCAAGGACATCGTGGTCGACATGATCGCGCGCGGCCAGGGATGTTTTCTGCTGGGCGCGCACATGGGCAGCTTCGAGATAGTGCGTTCGCTCGCCCGCGAGGCGCAAGGGCCGCGCGTCAGCATGGTGATGTACGAGGACAATGCGCGCAAACTCAACGCGGTGCTGGACGCCATCAATCCGAATCTGTCGCTGCAGGTGATCGCGCTGGGCAAGGTGGACTCCATGCTGAAAGTCGACGCGGCGCTTGAACGCGGCGAATTCGTCGGCATGCTCGGCGACCGCACCATCGAAGGCGAAGGCACGGTTGCCTGCGATTTCCTCGGCGAGCAAGCGGCCTTGCCGACCGGCCCGTTGCGTATCGCCATGATGCTGAAGCGGCCGGTGGTGCTGATGTTCGGCTTGTATCGCGGCGGCAACCGCTATGATATTTACTTCGAACGCCTCGCCGATATGGGCCAAACTGAGCGCTCGCAGCGCGATGCCGTGCTTGAGCAAGCGCTCAAACGCTACGTCGAACGCATCGAGTATTACTGCCGCCTGGCACCCTACAACTGGTTCAACTTCTATGATTTCTGGAAATAGGCTTCGTGTAGTGCTTCATTCTCTTTGGAGCGTATCGCCGCGTGGCATCGGGTGTTGTAGGTCGGTCTTCAGACCGACATGTCGGGCTAAAGCCCGACCTACGAGGTTCAGCGAATACGTTCCAATAATTTAGACGCACTACAACTGGCTGATCATGATGCTCGCGCGACATTGTTTGTCTATTGTGCTGATTGCCCTGTGTTGCGCTTGCCAGACTCATCGAATCGCGAAAGTGCCCATGGATGGGATCTACGACATAACCCCCGGCGCGGCTGCCGAGCGCGTCCTGCTCGTCATGCTGCCCGGTGCCAAGGACAGCCCCGAGGACATGGTGGAGCGCGGCCTGGTGCGCGCGCTGCGCGAACGCGCCTTGCCGGTCGACGTGGTCGTTGCCGACGCGCACCTGGACTACTACCTGGAGCGCAGCTTCCTCGAACGCCTGCGGCACGACATCGTCGCCCCCGCGCAGGCCAAGGGTTACACGCGCATCTGGCTGATGGGCATTTCGCTGGGCGGCATGGGGTCGCTGGTCTATGCGCGCGCCCACCCGGCGGACATCGAAGGCGTGATCCTGCTCGCACCCTTCCTGGGCACGCGCGGAACCATGGAGGAGGTGGTGCGTGCCGGCGGATTGAGCCGCTGGCAGCCGGGAGAAATCAAGGTGGACGACGACGAGCACGCGCTGCTGGCGTGGCTCAAAAGCTACCGATCCAGCGACCCGAAAGCGCCGAAGATATACCTCGGCTACGGCAAGGACGACCGCTATGCGCCGGCCAGCCAACTGCTGGCGGAGCGCCTGCCGCCGCAACGGGTGATGGCGATTCCCGGCGGGCACGACTGGCCCACTTGGACGGTGCTGTGGGCGGGCTTGCTGGACAGGGAGCATCTGGCGCTCGCCGCGCGGCGGACAAGATGAGCCCGAAGAAAACCCCCTGCCTATCCGGCTTGTTGCCAAGGAATGTAGGTTGGGCTGAGGCACGAAGCCCAACAGACCCAATCCTCATTCAAAACAACGGTGTTGATGTTTTTGGTTTGTTGGGCTTCGCGATAAAACCGCTCAGCCCAACCTACGTTTTCTAATTTGGCAACAAACCGGATAGGCAAGGAAAAAAACCAATGTTAGAGATCGTGGCCGCGTGACATCCGCATCCGACAATCCCCTGGACTTAAGCGGCGCAAGCCGCCGCTGGCGCCCGGCGCCGGCCATCCGGCTATCCCTGCTGCTGCATGCCGGGGCGGTCGTGGCGCTGCTGGCGCAGCCTGCGTTGTGGCCGTGGTTGCTGGGGGCATTGGCCTGCAATCATCTGGTGTTGAGCGCCGCCGTGTTGTGGCCCAAGGGGCAACTGCTCGGCCCCAACCTCACCCGTCTGCCCGCCTCCGCAGCACAACGCAACGAGGTCGCGCTGACCTTCGACGACGGCCCCGATCCGGAGGTCACGCCGCAGGTGCTCGACCTGTTGGACCGCTACCAGGCCAAGGCCAGTTTCTTCTGCATCGGCGAGAAGGCCGCGGCTTTCCCGGACATCGTCAAAGACATCGTGCGGCGCGGTCACAGCGTGGAAAACCACAGCCATCGCCATCCCCACGCATTCTCTTTTTTCGGCACGAAGCGGCTGCGCCATGAGGTGCAAACGGCCCAGGCCGCCATCACCGCCATCGCCGGCCAAGCGCCGTTGTTCTTCCGCGCCCCCGCAGGTTTTCGTAGCCCCATGCTGGACCCGGTTCTGGCGCGCGCTGGATTGCATTACGCGTCGTGGACGCGGCGCGGGCTGGATGGCGTAAAAAGCGACCCCGACGCGGTGCTGCGGCGGCTTACCACCGGCCTGGCGGCGGGCGACGTGCTGCTGCTCCACGACGGCGCGCGCGAGCCGGTCGTGCTGACGGTGCTGCCGGTGTTGCTGGAGCAGTTGGCGGAGCGGGGGTTGAAGTCGGTGTCGCTGCCGGAGGCTTTTGCAGTTCCGGGCTTGGATCGACGTTGAACCCGGATTGTCCGTTGGAAGAATGTCGCCATGATCCGAGGCTAACCGCCTGCACCGGCCCTTGGGAGCGCGGCCATCCTGGCCGCATGCCCCACAAGGGGACTCCGATCCGCTAAGGGCTTAAGCCCGTACGGAGTCGTATGCGGGCTGGAAGCCCGCGCTCCTTCTTTCCGGTTGCTGATGGATGCCATTGGCTTCATCACAGTCGATTGACTTCCACTCCTGCGGCCTTACAATCCTTTAACCACCGCCCGCGAGGTTGGGAGGGGCGGCGGATAAACTCTATTTGTTATGTTTCAGCCACTAAACCGGAGTTTTCTTATGCGCCGATTGTTTATCGTACTTTCTGCCTTCTTAATCGCCGGTTGCATGGCGATGGTCCATGGAACCGCAGATCAATTGAATAAGATTTCAATTGGCATGCCAAAAGACGAAGTGATAAAGGTTCTTGGCCCGCCAAAGTCTATCGCTGCGAACGAGGGAATTGAGTACATGCAGTACCGTTGGGTCAAGACAGTTATCGCAACAGACGCGAATTGGCCAGATGACTACTTCGTTGCCATAAAAGAAGGTAAGGTCTCAAGCTATGGGAAAAAAGGCGATTTCGATAGTACCAAGCCGCCCACACAGAGAATCGAAATTGACAAAACAGTCCGCGATGTATCCGCGCAGAAGCGCGAGAAGGATCTTTATACTGAACTGAAGAAGCTAAAAGACCTCAAGGATTCTGGCGTCATTACTGAAGCAGAGTTCGAAGCACAAAAGAAGAAGGCTCTTGATTCATCGCAGTGAGAACACTTTATTTCAACGCGCGTAAGGCGCACTCGGTAGGGCGCCAATAAGCGAAGCGAAATGCGCCGGATGAAATTGCTTTGGACGACAGCGTAGGTGCGCTTCGTGCGCGATGTTTTAGATGCCCGGGTAGCCCGACGATCAATCCGCTGCGCGAAGCGCACCAAGGCCATAAGCCAAGCGCCATTGCCGAGAAGCATTACCGCTGTCGCCCACTCGATTTGCTGCGCACTTTGCATCATGCTCTTGATGACTGAAACGCTACGCTATACAATCCATCCATGATCAAGAGTTTCCGGCATAAGGGGCTGCAAGCCTTTTTCGAGAAGGGAAGCAAGGCAGGCATACAGCCTTCCCATGCGCCAAGGCTGGCACGCCAACTGACACGACTTGACCTTGCCAAGACCGCCGAGGACATGAATGCGCCGGGATGGGGATTGCACGCCCTGACGGGCAAACTTGCCGGGCACTACTCGGTGACGGTAAACGGCAATTGGCGCTTGACCTTCGCCTTTGAAAGCGGAGATGCCGTGCTGGTGGACTATCAGGACTACCACTAGGAGGAATTGAACATGACCCGAATGCACAATCCGCCGCACCCCGGCGAAACGCTGCGGGAAGACGTTTTGCCCGCCTTGGGCTTGACCGTAACCGAAGCTGCTGCCCAGTTGGGCGTGACCCGCGCCGCCTTGTCGCGGGTGTTGAATGGCCGTGCTGCCATATCGCCGGAAATGTCACTGCGTCTGGAGGGATGGCTGGGTGTGGAGAATGGGGGCCGCGCCGACCTGTGGATTGCACAACAAGCGGCCTATGACCTCTGGCAGGCACGCAAAGCCGGAGCGCCCAAGGTGCAGCACGCCCCGATAAATCGCTTGGCCGCCTGAGCGGTTCGTCCAGCCCTTGGGACAACAGCGTAGGTGCGCGAAGCGCACCAAAATACAGAATCTGATGACACTATCCTCTTCCCCCATCTTCTCGCTGCGCGCCATGCACCACATACTCGTTACACTTGCGCTGATGCTCGCACCTGCCACCAGCCACGCCGCCGACTGGGATATCGACCAACTCATGCACGGCCTGGCGCAAACCCGCTCCGACCATTCCAGCTTCGTCGAAAAGAAATCCATCGCCATGCTCGACAAGCCGGTGGAATCCTCCGGCGAGCTGTTCTACAGCGCCCCCGACCACCTGGAAAAGCGCACCCTCAAACCCAAGCCCGAATCCATGACGGTGGATGGCGGCACGCTGGTGATCGAGCGCGGCCGTCAAAAACATCGTTTGCAATTGCAGGATTACCCGGAAGTGGCGGCTTTTATCGACAGCATCCGCGGCACCCTGGCGGGTGACCGCAAGGCGCTGGAACGCAGTTACCGGCTGAGCCTGGACGGCACGGCTGAACACTGGACCCTGCAACTTCTGCCGACGGATGAAAAAATGCAGGCCGTGGTGAAGCGCATCCGCATTGCCGGGGTGCGCGACACAGTGCGCAGCGTCGAAATCGCCCAGGCCGACGGTGACAGCTCGTTGATGCTCATCGAAAAGTTGGCCGCACCGTGAGGCCACGCGGCCGCATAGCGATAGCCCTGTGGCTGGCGTTTATCCTCGTCTGCGGCATCGTCATCGGCCGCAGCCAGTTCACTGCCGATCTATCGGCATTCTTGCCTCGCAGCCCCACCCCCGAGCAACAATTGCTGCTGGAGCAGATACGCGACGGCCTGGCCTCGCGCCTGATTCTGGTGGGTATCGAGGGCGCCGATGCGCCCACCCGTGCCAGGCTTTCCAAACAAATCGCCCAGCGCCTGCGCGCCGACCCTGCTTTTGTCAGCGTCAATAACGGCGAGCCCGTCAGCGCCGAGCGCGACCGTGCTTATCTGTTCGACCATCGCTACGTGCTAAGCCCTGCGGTGACGCCTGCACGCTTCGGCGTGGACGGCCTGCATGCAGCGCTGAGCGACAGCATCGACCTGCTCGCCTCGCCGGCGGGGCTGCTGGTCAAGTCGCTGCTGCCGCGCGATCCCACCGGTGAGATGGTGCAACTGCTCGACCAGCTCAACAGCGGCACCCGGCCGCAGATGGTCGATGGCGCATGGGCATCGCGCGACGGCGCGCGCGCTCTGATGCTGATGCAAACGCGCGCTGCGGGCTCCGATACCGACGCCCAGCAACGCGCCATGGCCGCCATCCGGCAGGCGTTTGACACGGCGCCTGGCGCAACGCCTGCCGCCCGCCTGGTGATGACCGGCCCCGGCGTGTTTTCGGTGACTTCGCGCGACACCATCCACAGCCAGGTCAGCCGCCTGTCCATCATCAGCGTGGTGCTCATCGCGGCGCTGTTGTTGCTGGTTTATCGCTCCTTCAGCGCGCTGGCGTTGGGCTTTTTGCCCGTTGTCAGCGGCGCGCTGGCGGGCATCGCCGCAGTCAGTCTGGGCTTTGGGGCGGTGCACGGCATCACGCTGGGATTTGGCACCGCGCTGATCGGCGAGGCGGTGGATTATTCGATCTACCTGTTTGTGCAATCCGAACAGGGCGGGGCAGACCAGCAGAACTGGATCAAGCGCTTCTGGCCCACCATCCGTCTCGGTGTGCTGACCTCGATATTCGGCTTTGCTTCGCTGCTGCTGTCCGGCTTTCCCGGTCTGGCGCAACTCGGTCTGTATTCGATTGCCGGTCTGATAGCCGCCGCAACGGTGACCCGCTTCGTCCTGCCGCATCTGCTGCCGACGGACTTTCGCATTCATGATGTATCGGGCATCGGCATCGTCCTATCGCGTCTGGCTCAGCGCGCCGCCGCACTGCGCTGGGCGGCCGCGATACTGCTGCTGGGGGCCTGTGTCGTCCTCGTCCAGCACCGCGCCAGTTTGTGGAATGACAAGATATCCTCGTTGAGTCCGGTATCGCAAGCCGATGTGGCGCTGGATGCCAGCCTGCGCGCCGACATGGGTGCGCCCGACGTGCGCTATCTGGTGGTGGTGTCCGGAGCGAGCCGGGAATCCGTGTTGCGCTCTTCAGAACAAGTTTCCACGGTGCTGCAAACCCAAGTCGATCAAGGCGAGCTCGCCGGCTTTGAAAGCCCCAGCCGCTACCTGCCCAGCACCGCGACGCAGCGCGCCCGCCAGGCCAGCCTGCCCCCCCCTGCCGTGCTGGAAGAGCGACTTGCGCAAGCGGTTCAGGAGTTGCCGGTGCGCGCGCAACTGTTCGCGCCGTTTGTGGCCGATGTCGTAGTTGCGCGCAGCCAGCCCTTGCTGCAAGCGGCCGATCTTGAACACACCTCGATGTCCATGGCAGTGGATGCATTGCTCATCCGGCAGGACCGCCATTGGAGGGCTTTGTTGCCGCTTACCGCAGCCAAGGAGACTGGCATCGACGCAAACCGAATTCGCGCGGCCTTGAGCGCCACGGGCTTGCCCGATGTGCTGCTGGTGGATATGAAAGCCGAGTCCGACCGCCTGTATTCCGGATATCTGCATGAGGCCATCCTGTTGTCGCTGGGCGGGCTGGTCGCCATTGTCGGACTATTGCTGTTCGTTTTCCGCTCCCCCATGCGCGTGCTGCGCATCATCGCGCCGCTGGCGGCCGCGGTCGTCACCGTCACGGCGGGATTGGCCGTGTTTGGCCAGCAACTGATCATTCTGCATCTGGTGGGCTTGTTGCTGGTGGTCGCGGTTGGCTCCAACTACGCCCTGTTTTTTGATCGGCCCGATCAGTCGTTCGAACACGGCATTTCGCCCCGTACCCTGGCCTCGATGCTGTTTGCCAACCTCACGACCGTCGCGGGTTTTGGCGTGCTCGCGTTTTCCAACGTGTCGATATTGCAGGCAATGGGCGTCACCGTGGCACCTGGCGTTATCCTTGCGCTGATCTATTCTGCGATTTTCGCCAGGCAACCCAATGCGTAAATATTGCAGCACCCCATGGAGAACGCGCCTTGAACGAAAGTAGTCGGCAGACGCTATGGTACCGCCAGGCTGCAGCGGCAATATCCAGCCATATCTTTCTCAAAGGCATCGGAACGACGCTGTTCATCGGCCTGTTTTTCGGTGCCTACTTCTATGTGCTCAAAGCCCCGGCCTACGCGACAACGGTGATGCCCTTCACCTTGCTGGATCGCCTCATCGGCTTTCAGCCTCTGGCCTTGCCCGTGTACATATCGCTGTGGGTCTATGTTTCCCTGCCCCCGACATTGCTGGCGACGCGGCGCGAGCTGTATGGCTATGGGTTGGCCATGGCCGGGACGTGTGTTGCAGCGCTGATCGTCTTCTACTTCTGGCCGACGGCAGTGCCTGCGGCCAATATCGACTGGGCCCGGTATCCCGACGTGGATTTCCTGAAAAACATCGACGCCGCCGGCAATGCCTTCCCTTCGCTGCACGTCGCCACAGCCGTTTTTTCGGGTATCTGGCTGCATCACTTGCTGCGCCGTTTTGGCGCGCCGCGGTGGCTACTCGTCTTTAATTGGATGTGGTGTATCGGCATCGTCTATTCCACCCTGGCCACGCGCCAGCATGTGGCGGTGGACGTGTTGGCCGGTCTGGCGCTGGGGGTGCCGGCTGCCTGGCTGTCGTTGCGGCATCGCTTGGGCGCAGGGGGTTACGTCCCTGTAATTAGTTTGCTGAAGAACACCTGATCAATTGTTCATTAGGCGTAGGTCGGGCTTTAGCCCGACACGTCGGGTTGAAACCCGACCTACAATCCATCGGTTTTGTTGACGCGCACCGCCCATTTAACAATCCGGGTTAGATTCACAGAATCAGGAAGAGGGACAACCCCGTGGAAAAACGCTTCGTGTATTTCGCTCAACTTGCCGCCGTGTTCGTTCTGGTGGTCGGTTGCTTCCTGGTGCTGCGGCCTTTCCTGGCCGCGACGCTGCTAGCCGCCGTGGTGTGTGTCTCGACCTGGCCTTTCTATCTGTGGTTATTGCGCCGGATGAAGGGCAGGCAAAACATGGCCGCGCTCATCATGACGCTAGCGCTGGCGCTCGTGGTCATCCTGCCGCTGGCACTGGTGGCATACAACCTTGCCGATGACGTCACTGCACTTTACGATTGGACCAAGCAGCTGCTTGAGGCCGGACCGCTGGAACCCCCGGTCTGGTTGCAGGGGGTGCCGATCATCGGCAAATCAGCCGATGAATATTGGCACCTGATCGCCACCGACCAGGAAGAAATGGACGCGCTGGTGAAACGTTCGCTGGAACCCGCCAGGAATTTCCTGCTTGCGGGCGGAATCCTGCTTGGGCGGGGTGTCTTGGAAATGAGTCTGGCCGCCTTCATCGGTTTCTTCTTCTATCGCGATGGCGTGGCGTTGGTGCGTTTTCTCGACGTGGCGATGGATCGGGTGGCCGGAACCCACGCGGCGAAAGTCCTCGGCATCGTCAACAACACCGCACGGAGTGTCATGTACGGGCTATTGGGAACCGCCCTGGCGCAGGGTTTCGTGGCCACGATCGGTTTCACCATCGCGGGCGTGCCGGCTGCGCTGCTGCTCGGCGCAGCCACTTTCCTGCTCTCCCTGATTCCTGTCGGCCCACCCCTGATATGGGGCGGCGCGGCCCTCTGGCTGTTCTACCAGGGGAATGTGGGATGGGGAATTTTCATGCTGCTGTGGGGGTTTTTCCTCATCAGCGGCGTGGACAACGTGGTCAAGCCCCTGCTAATCAGCCGCGGCAGCAACTTGCCGTTTGCACTGGTCTTGTTCGGTGTGATGGGGGGAGTGCTTGCTTTCGGCTTCGTTGGCGTTTTTATTGGGCCGACGCTGCTTGCCGTGGGATTCAACCTGATGCAGGAGTGGGTGCCGCGCGATGGCATGGGTTGAGCGTAGCGATACTCATCGTCCAGCCCTTGGGACAAGAGAGTAGGTGCGCTTCGCGCGATGTTTTAGGGCGGTAGGGCGGAAAAGCGCAGCGCCTTCCGCCGCATGGATTCATAGCCGTAGGTGCGCTTCGCGCGAATATTCGATTGTCGGGGGCAGCCCGACGGCTGGTTACTTTCTCTTGCTTGCCCAAGAGAAGAGTAACCAAAGAGAAGGGCACCCCGCCGCACCGGCCCTTCGGGCTTCCCTCGGATTACCGAAAAAATCGGGCGGCTGCGGAACTCGCGCTTTGCGCTCAGACAGTCCTCGCCGACTTCCCCCGATTTCTTCGGAAATCCGAGGCGGTGCAGAGGGGACTTAAAAAGCGGAGTCACGCGCAGAGCGCGTGGCATGTTTTTGGTCTGTCCGGGCTCTGCCCGGACAGGGTGTTGTCGTTGATTTTGAGGTTCCCCTTTTCCGCCGCCGAGTAGCACAGCCGAGCCGGGGGCAGTCGGCGAGTGCGGTAGGGCGGAAAAGCGAAGCGCCTTCCGCCGCATGGATGCATAGTCGTAGGTGCGCTACGCGCGATGTTTTAGGTGTCGGGGGCTGCCCCCGACAATCAAACATCCGCGCGAAGCGCACCAACCCCCTGCGGCTAGTGGTTACCTGCCATCTTTGTTAAAATTCGCGTACCCTACGGTCAACTCAACCCTTCCCGCATCTCCACCCCATCAACTTGCAGCCTCTCCTCATCAGCCATTTCTCGCTAGCAAACAGCTTGGGCGCCGGCGCGGCGGCGACTGCCGACGCGCTGCGCTCGCGTCGCAGCGGGTTGGCTCCCTGCGCGTTTGAAAGCGTGGCGCTGGAGACCTACGTCGGGCAGGTTGCCGGGCTCGACGCATTTAGCGTGCGCGGCGATCTTGCCGCTTTCGACTGCCGCAACAATCGGCTGGCGCAACTGGGCTTGCAGCAGGATGGATTCGCCGATGCCGTTGCCGCGGCGCGGGCGAAATACGGCGCCGGACGCATAGGCGTGTTCATGGGCACCAGTACGTCCGGCCTGCTCCAGACCGAACTGGCTTACCGCCGCCGCGACCCGCTGACGGGTGCCCTGCCGGCGGATTTTCACTATGCCGAAACGCAGAATACCTTTTCGCTGGCGGATTTCGTGCAGCGCTATCTGGGCCTGAGCGGGCCGGCTGTCGTCGTTTCGTCCGCCTGCTCTTCGACCGCCAAGGTGTTCGGCAACGCGGCGCGCATGATCGCGGCGGGGGTGTGCGACGCGGCGGTGGTGGGCGGGGTGGATACGCTGTGCCTGACCACGCTGTATGGCTTTAACTCCCTCGGCCTGGTGTCGCGCGTGCCGTGCCGCCCCTACGATGTCGAGCGCGAGGGCATTTCGCTGGGCGAGGGCGCGGGATTCGCGTTGCTGGAGAAACCCGGCGCACGCTCGGGTGCGAAGGCGGCGCTGCTGGGCGTCGGCGAAAGCTCGGACGCCTATCACATGTCCACGCCGCATCCCGAAGGCCTGGGCGCGCGCCTCGCCATGCAGCGCGCCCTGGATTCCGCCGCCCTCAAGCCCGCGGACATCGGCTACATCAACCTGCACGGCACAGCCACCAAGAGCAACGACGCCAGCGAGGACAAGGCGGTGTTCGCGCTGTTCGGCGGCGCCACGCCGTGCAGTTCCACCAAGGGCTGGACCGGGCACTTGCTGGGTGCGGCGGGCATCACCGAGGCGATCATTTCCATGCTTGCGCTGGAGCAGGGCTTTTTGCCGGGGAGCCTGAATACGCAAAACATCGACCCCGCACTGAAGAGCAACTATCTGATGGATAATAGGGACGCGCGCGTCGAGCGCGTTTTGAGCAACTCCTTCGGCTTCGGCGGCAGCAACTGCAGCCTGGTGCTGGGAAGGGCTGCCTGATGCGCGTGTTCGTCGAAGGCGTGGGTTTGTTGGGGCCTGGTTTGGCCGGGTGGCAAGCGAGCCGCCCGCTGTTCGCGGGCAGCGCCGCTTACGTTGCCGCGCCGACCGTGCTCACCGCGAGCGATCTGCTGCCGCCCGCGGAGCGGCGCCGCACCGGCACGCCGGTCAAGATCGCCCTGGCGGTGGGGCGCGAAGCCTTTGCGCACGCCGGGCGCGATGCCGCGCTGACCGCGACCGTGTTCACCTCATCCGGCGGCGACGGCGACAACGTGCATCAAATCTGCGAAACGCTGGCCGTCGCCGAACTGGAAGTATCGCCCACGCGCTTCCACAACTCCGTGCACAACGCCGCGGCCGGATACTGGGGCATCGCCAGCCGTTCGCAGGAACCTTCGACCAGCTTGTGCTGCTACGATGCCAGCTTCGCCGCCGGGCTGCTGGAGGCCGCCGTGCAGGCCGCGGTGGACGGCATTCCGGTCGCGCTGATGGCCTACGACCATCCGTACCCTGAGCCCCTGCACACGGTGCGCCACCTCGGGCCGGCATTCGGCGTTGCGCTGGTTATTACGCCGCAAGCCACCAACGCCAGTTTTGCGGCGCTTGAGGTGAGCCTCGTGCCCGGCGCACAAGGCCCGACGGCCATGGTCGATGCCGCTCTGGATGCCCTCAGGGCCACTGTGCCCGCGGCGCGCAGCCTGCCGCTGCTGTCCGCGCTGGCGCGCAGTGCCGCGCAAGTCGTGGTGCTGGAATACGTCGCCGGCAACCATCTGCGCGTAGCGGTGGAACCATGTTAGTCGCCAAGGCCGAGATCGCCGCCATGATCCCGCACAGCGGCGCCATGTGCCTGCTGGACGGCGTGGTGCAATGGGACAAGACCACCATCCGCTGCGTCAGCCGAACCCATCGGGACCAGAACAACCCCATGCGCAGCAACGGACAACTGCCCACCCTGTGCGGCATCGAATACGCGGCGCAGGCCATGGCCGTACACGGCGCGCTCAGCGGGCTGGTCGGCGCCAAGCCGCGCGCCGGTTACCTCGCCAGCCTGCGCGACGTGGTGTGCCGGGTCGGGCGGCTGGACGATGTGGCGGGCGAGCTCGTCGTCGACGCCACGCAAGTGATGGCCGACGAGGGCCTCGCTATTTACCAGTTCAGCCTGCACGCCGCCGATGTGAAACTGCTCGCGGGACGTGCCACCGTGGTGCTCGATGCAGGGGGTGCAACAGCATGAAGCGCGCACTGGTCACAGGCGGCAGCGGGGCCATAGGCGCGGCCATCTGCCGTCGGCTGGGTGCCGCCGGCCACCACGTCTACGTGCACGCCAACACGCAGTTGGCGCAGGCGCAGCAAGTCGCCGCGGAGATCGTTGCCGCCGGCGGTTCCGCCTCGGCCGTCGCGTTCGACGTGGCGGACGCAGAGAGCACCGCAACGGCATTGCAGAAGCTGCTGGCCGAGGGCACGATTCAAATCCTGGTCAACAACGCCGGCATCCACGACGATGCTGTCATGCCGGGCATGCGCGCCGAGCAGTGGACGCGGGTGATCGACGTCAGCCTGAACGGCTTTTTCAACGTCACGCAACCGCTGTTGATGCCGATGCTAGGCACGCGCTGGGGAAGAATCGTGAACATCTCGTCCATCGCCGCCCTGGCCGGCAATCGCGGCCAGACCAACTACGCCGCCGCCAAGGCCGGCCTGCACGGCGCCACCAAATCCCTCGCCCTCGAACTCGCCAGCCGCGGCATCACCGTCAACGCCATCGCGCCGGGCATCATCGCCTCAGCCATGACGACAGGCGTTTTCAGCAAGGAAATGATAGACCGCATGGTGCCGATGAAGCGGGCTGGCCGGCCGGAAGAGGTTGCCGATCTGGTGGGGTTCATGGCTTCGGAACAGGCGGGTTATATTTCCGGGCAGATCATCTCCATCAATGGTGCGATGATCTGATTTCGGTCCGCGGTCGGGGTGATAGGGTTGTATGGCGCCGACGGGTGAGAGAAGGTGGTGTCCCGGGAACCATATTTTTCCAGCGTCCGGAACGTATAACGTTGCCGGTTAACGGGCGGCGCTCCCTGTACGTTGCGCACATCCGATCGAAGCCCGCCTGCCACTCCAGTCGAAACTCTCAAGCTGTTACGATGTTTCCCGGCCAGGGAGTGCAGTGTGTGCGAGCATGATTTTGGCAGGGAGTCTTTGGAGAAATCAGACCTGATATGCGCAATCGATAACGCAAACCTGGATGCGAAAGCGGTCTTCCGGTGCAATCATATCCCGTAAGCGTTGTTCCAGTTCTCCCGCTGACTTTGGCTTTCGCCCTCCATCCGGCGCGATGGGTAGTTTTTTCCCGCCGAACCAGAACACCAGATAGATGCCGTACCCATCCGCGCCGGGATCGCGGGTGTAGCGCGGAATCAGTTGTTCATGGATGGCGCGCCATAAGTCCGGGTGGCTGTCACGCTTGATCTCGATGGGTACATTGATTCCTCGACCCGCGGTGCTAAACCATACACGGATATCGGCCCGTTTGTTGTCCGCATAGGAACCCTCGCGCTGAGCATCGATACCCAGCCCTTTCAGCCATTCTTCCAGGCGCCAGAGCAGAGTATCCCTGCCATCGTTCTCCGGCTTTGGATGCTCACATCGTCCATGGGCATCCACATTCCAGAAGTCCTTGTAGCCATTCGTTGCGCCGTCCCGCAGCTTCCGGGCGATATCCCGCAGGTGATCCATCAGCAATGACATCAGGTCGGCGTGGCTTGCCGGTTGCATACCCGCCAGCGTTGTTTCCACAGCCTGCACCGTGGCATGATTGAATGCCGTGCGCCGCCAGTTGATGCGCTGAACCTGGCGGGCGTGTAGCAGCGAATTCTGCCAATGAGCTAGGCTTGGCAGGCTCAGCAAGCGTTCAAGCGCAGCGGCGGCGTTCTCCCCCGGCGAAGCACCCAAGCGTTGGATCAAGCCACGCACTAATTCCGCTGTATGCATAGCTGCCGTGACCCAGTGCGCACCTTCTGGCCGCTCCGGCACACTGCCCGGCGCCAGCCGTTCAATCAGCAGTGCAAGCGCGGGGACGGGCAATTCCAGGCCCTGTGCCCAGGGCTCCATCCGACTATGAAAAAACTCCGCCAAGTGCCTGGCACGGGCCTGGCTGCGGCCCAAGTGTTGCGCAAGAGGTTGCTCGTAAGTTTGCGGGTCAGCCACCAGCGCTGCGCCCAGCCAGTACACCTTCTGCGCCGCATCCAGGCTGCCCAGGCTTAGGCGCGCTTGCAGCAACTTGCGTATGGTTTCCGTGCCCAAATAGCGCAATCCGGCCTTGAGCAATTCCTCCAGGTCGGAAAGCTGATCCTTGCGCGCGCGCAACGGAAAGCCTTCCAGCAGCGCGGCTGCGGCATGCTGCGCCACGGCGCCATAGTCTTGGTCATGGGCCAGGGAGTAAACAAGGGGAATATGTTTTTTACCGGCCTTCAACATTGGCAATGCATAGGCCACCAATATTTCGGCCACTAATTCGGGCCTGAATTTGACGAGAACGGTAAACCAGGCTGGAGTGTTATCCGCGTTGCAGGTCAGGCGAAAGGCCACCAGGCTGCGCAGGATGCCGTCATCCAGGGTCAGGATGTGCGCAGGATTATCGGCAGTGAGTTCCTCGGCGCCAGCCAGACAAGCTGTGCGAATGTAGTGATGTTGCCCTGCCAAATCCAGTTGGATGATTTCGGCAACCGTCGGCAGGTCATCTCTGGAAAGCGCATTGCGCAAGCCATCCAGGGTGGCATCGATTAGTTCACGGTCGTTGTCGAGGAATTGCTGCAATCTGGCATGGGGAGTATCGCCACGCGCATCGTAGAAACGCCCGAAATAAGCCCAGGCCAATTCATGCAGCACCTTAGCATGAGCCTTGTTCTGCCGTATGGCCGGCAGATTCTGGCGGAAGTGGTTTAGCCATTCGTCTTTTCGTTGACGATGCTCATCCTGCCGTTTCTTCTTCCGCAAAGCATCATCTTGGCGCCAGTCCGGAAGCGCGTCCGTCAGGTATTGTTCGAGCCAGAGAGCAAACTGCGGTGGCCGGTCACCAACCCATTTCTCAATAGCTTCCAGCGATGCATCTTCCCAACCGTTTCTGGGAATCAGAATAGCCAGAGCCCGATCAAAACAATATTGCGCAATCTCTACGTCCGATATCGACTCGGCTAGTGTCAAGAAACATGAGGCCAGATCATCAGGTACCACTGCGCCATAAAAACGCTCTGTGCTTTTGAATAGGCATAAGCGGATATCTTTTTGTCCCACGCACTGATTGACCCCATGCTTCAGGACAGCTTTGTAGCGCTCAGGCCTCCCGGACAACCAATTCCGTATACGATCAGCGTGTTCTCTATCAAGGAGAACAGAATCATGCTCCTCTAGGCCGACACCCAGCCAGTTGAATAGCCGCTCATCGCTGACAGCCATGCCATGCACTTCAATGGCACGTGCCAGCAATTCGCCCACCATGGATTGGGCATTGTTCTGCTGGTACCGCCCCTCATGCAAAGGCTGCATTTCCACCAAACGGTCGAGCAGTACCGGCAATGTTGCATCGGGTGTGCTGGTTGACAGCTCGTGGTGCCAGAACATGAGATAGTGTCCAACGTGGCCTTCACGCTTGGCTGGATGCAGGTAGTCAAATATCTGCTCCGGCGGCAAATACGTGGGGTATAGCTCTGTTAGCAACTCACCCAGCAAATCGTCTTCCGGGTCTTCCACCCGGCCAGCATGGATATCCTCCAGCAGTTTCAACAACCGATCTGATTCCTTTTCCCTATCTCGTAGCAACACCCTTAACGCGGTACGGCGCACCCCAGACCCATGCGTTGAATCCCGCACCACGTTTTCCAGATCGCCGACCAAATCCGGGAACTGTTGTCCATGTTCCAATGCATCCAGAACACAGTCCAGCAGACATTGGTGCGCCTCGTCGCGTTCGGGCGAGACAAGGATGGCACGAAAATCCGCCTGCATGTCCGGCGTGGCCAAAGCGCCAAAGGGATGCGAAGTCCAATCCTCGAACCGGAAACCTGCGTAGCCTTCTGCCTCGCGCGACAAAGCTTGAAGGATGCGATGTTTATCCTGTGTGGAAAAATTGCGCACGTCACCGTAGAGGATCACGCCAAGAGGATCGCGGTCGATAAGCACATGCCGCGCGGTATGGCAATGAACCGCCAACCAGGCATGGAGGCCGCGAAGCTGGGGCACCACGCCGCCGTCATGGCCGCACATCAGGGCAAGAACGCGCCCCAAGGGAAAGTGTTGCTGGTCTACTTTGTCGGCCAGGTAGCGGGCAGCGAGGTATTCGGCCACGCTACGGTGGACAGGGCGTCGCTGCTCCCCATCCGTGTTATGAAGAAAAAGGCGGGTCTTTAGTGCAGGTTCCAGATGTTCCGCCTTTTCGGCGATCAGACGCTCCAGGGCGAAATAGCCTGTGTCTTCCGAGCCTGCATCTAGGGCAAAACCTTCCAGCCCGGACAGCAACAGCACTGCGTTCAGATAACCAGCCGCGTGCAGCAAAGTTTCCTCCAGCACGGTGCTTCCCCGGCGGGCATTGCGGTGCTGCCTATTGGGCTCTTGAACAAGCTTTCTGCAAGCCAGTTCATAGGTTTCCTGGCGGCTATCCGGCCAGTTGTTGTTGCCCCCTACCGCCTCTGCCATCAGCTCCAGGGTCTGGGGGTTGCGCAGCAAGTCGCCGAGGCCGCGCTTGTTGGCTTTTTGCGTAAACGCATCGGCATCCGCCACGTCAAGATTTTCCCTCAGGATGATCTTGATTTGCTCGTTGTCCAAGGGGTTCAGGTGCAGGGTGGCAACATTTCCGCCTGGTGCGTTTCGCGCCAAATCCTCTGCATCGCTTGATCCTAGCCAGTCTGCCTCGCGGCAGGAGAGGCGGAAGGAGGGGCGGCCCAGATCAATCAATTTTTGGCGAATTTTATTCAGTGGGGTTTGGTTGTCACCATCGCCAGCACGCATTTCATCCAGCCCATCGATGAACAAGGTCTCGCCTTGCCAGCCAATACCTCCGCCTTCCACTACAAAATTTCGGGCGGCAATACGGCGACCACCACAAGCATCGGCTTCCTGCTGCATGGCCTCGCTCTTGCCGGCACCCGGCTCGCCCAGCAGGACATAGGCCGGACGAGCGCGGTAGTCCGCCAGCGGAAGGCTGGTGTGCTGGTCATTCACGACCTCGGTAACCATGCGCGGGACGATGTGTTTCATTGCCTGATCAGTCGAACCAATGCGCCGCTGGATAGGACAGGAATTCCGCCAAGGGAATACCGCCATCCCCCACCACGAGTTTGCGGCATTCTCCGAAGGCCGCTGCGAATGCTTCCAGGCCTGGCGCATGTCCGCTGGACGGGCCGCTCTTCACTTCTATGGCCACCAGGCGATTGCCGTGTTCGATGACGAAATCCACTTCGCGTGGACTTTCCCGCCAGTAATACAATCTGCATTCTGCCTGGCCGGAATTGTGGAGATGGGCTCCCACCGCGCTTTCCACCAGCCTGCCCCACCAAGTCCGATCCGCTTGTGCCTGGGCGAAACTGTAACCGGAGCCGCTGGACATCAGCGCCGTATTGAGCACATTGAGCTTCGGCACCGAAGCGCGCCTGCGATGTTGCTGGCCGGCATATTTTTGCAGTGCGGTGATGAGCCCCGCATTGGAAAGCAGCTCCAGATAATGAGCTAGGGTAACGGTGTTCCCCGCATCCTGGAGCTGGCCCAGCATTTTGGTGTAGGAGAGGATCTGGCCGGAATATTCGCAACCCATCCGGAAAAGTTGCTTGAGCAGCGCAGGCTTGTCCACCCGCGTCATCAGCAGGATATCTTTTTCGATATTGGGCTCGACAAGGCTGGCGCGCACATAATCGCGCCAGCGCGGCTCATCCCGAATCAGGCTGGCTGCCCCAGGGTAGCCGCCGAAATAGATGTATTCATCCAGATTGAAATCGAAAGCCTCCTGCATTTCCGTGTATGACCAGTGGCCAAGGCGGATCAATTCATAGCGCCCCGCCAAGCTCTCCGTCAGGCCCTTTTGCATCAACAAGGGTGATGAACCCAAGAGCACGACATGCATGTGCAAATTACTGGCGCGGTCGGCATCCCAGAGGCCTTTGACCGTTTCTGACCAGTTGGGAATTTTTTGGATCTCATCCAGCACCAGTACGAATTTTGTGTCAGGTACTTCCGATAAGCTTGATTGCGAGGCCATGGCACGCGCTCGTACCCATAGTCGCGTCAACCAGGCGCTGTCCCGTCGTCCGTTTTCATTCTCAGCAGTAGACGTTGCACCAGCATCCAGAAATGGCCCTGGTTCATTTGTCGGCTGATCGACGCCAATATAGAGATAACGGCTTCCGGGCCAAGTCTGCAATACATCCCGGATCGAGCGCGTTTTTCCTACTTGCCGAGGGCCGGCAAGTATGGTCATGAACCGCACTAGTTCGCCAAGACGGCGAGCTAACAGACGGGCTTCTGAGCGTGAGTAAGGCATAGAGATGATTGTGAGTAGATTTACTCAGTAGTGTAATAGGGTCGTGCAGGATATTCAAGAACTTCAGTTTCAACAGGACCTTGCTTGTACCCGCCGGAAATTTTCAAATAGGAGGGAAGGAGTGAATTTGCAGCATGCCAGCTAGTGAATGCTTGCCTCCAGCCGGACAGTGCCGCCTAAGGAAAAGTGTGTCTACGCTGTGCCGCTCCAGGCTATCCCCGCAGCTTTCGCCACAACAAAAGCGGCAGCCTCGCCACAAACCCGGCGAACAGCCGCGTGTGCATCCAGGTGAGCAGGATGTTGTCGCGCAGGTAGTTGAAGTGCGAGACGCCGCCTTCTTCGGGCAGCAGGTATTTCACCGGCGCCGCCACGTTGATCGGGCGCACGCCGCGCCAGCAGAGGCGCACGGCCGCTTCGGGGTCGAAGTCGAAGCGGCGCATCCAGTGCTGTTTTTGCATGACCTCTTGCAGTGGAGCGATGGGGTAGACGCGGAAGCCGAACAGCGAATCGCCGATGCCGGCCCACAGCGTTTCCAGATTGGCCCACCAGTTCGATATCTTGCGCCCGCCTACGCGCAGGGATGGGGCGCTGGCGTCGAACACGGGGCGCCCCAGTATCATTGCGCCGGGGTTTTGCTGCGACGCGGCCATGAATTCGGGAATCTTTTCGGCGGGGTGCTGGCCGTCGGCATCCATGGTCAGCACGTGGGTGTAGCCGGCATCGGCGGCGGCTTGCAGGCCGTGCAGGACGGCAGCGCCCTTGCCCTGGTTGCGGGGCAGCACGAAGACCTTGAGGCCGGGGTCGGCAGCGGCCATGGATTGCAGTTCTGCCGCGGTGGCGTCGGTGCTGCCGTCGACCACCACCCACACCGGCTGCCAGAACTGGCGCGCTGCGCGCACCGTTGCGTATACCGTTGGCCCGGTGTTGTAGCTGGGGATGAGGACGAGGTGCGAGGTGGAGGGGGTCATGCGTTGAGCGTCACGGCGAGGGAGCTGGCGTCGCTCTGGTCGTGGTGCTCGACGTCAAGCTGCTGGCGATAGTAGTCCTCCAGTCCGGCGACGAAGGTTTTGACGTCGCCCTGCACCTCGAAGCGCTGTCCCAGTCGCGCACGGTAAATCAGCGGGAAGTCCGGCTTTTTGAACAGCGGCCAGCCTTTGCCCAGAAACGGACTGTTGGTTTCGATGAACACGGTTTGTATCGGCACGCCGGCGGTTTTTGCAATCAGGCCGAAACCGCCCTTGAAGTCGTTGATGGGCGACGACAGCGTGCGCGTGCCTTCGGGAAAGACCAGCAACTGGCTGCCGTTGCGCGTCGCGGCGGCGGCGAGGCGCACCATGCTGGCGGGAGAGTCGTTGCGGATGTAGCCCGCCAGGCGCGCGCCGCCACCCAGCAAGGGATTGTCCCAGATGTCGGCTTTCATGATGCAAACGACGTGGGGCAGGCGCGAGGCGACCAGCACCACGTCGATCAGGGAGGGGTGGTTGGGGGCGATGATCACGGAGCGCTCGTGGCGCAGGGCATCCAGCGCGCTCAGGTCGCACTTGACGATGCCGCTGGCGTTCAGCAGGGAAACGAAGCTGCGGAATCCGGCCATGATGACGAACTGGCCCAGGGGCGCGCCGATGCGGCGTGGTAGCAGCGGCGCGAGCACGGCGGCGGGCAGGCTCCAGGCCAGGCACATCAAGCCGAAAAACAGCAGCCCTGCGTAGAGCACGAAGTATTCGTAGGCGAGCCGCAGCAGCTTCATGCGGCTTCCCAAGTAAGGCCAGGCCGCATCTACCTATCCTCTGCAACCATGGTTTTCGATTCGGCGAATATCCACGAAATGGCGAAGCCGCGCACCGGATCGCTCATTGTTCGGCTTGGCACGTGCACACGCCTTCGATTTCGAGCAGCAGGTCGGTACGGCAGATGTCGGCCTGCAGGTAAATGGCCTCAACCTCGGCGCCGAATTCCTCGGCGAGCTGGGCGCGCACCGTTGCCAGATGCTCCGGGTGCTTCAGATAGACTTTCAGCAGAGGGCGTGGGTTTCCGCCGGCAGCGGGATTGGCTTGCTCAAGCAGGGCGCGAATGTTTGCCAGGGTTTCGCGCGTTTGCTTGGCGATGTCTCCGGCGTGCAGGGTTTCGTGCCCAACGATGCTCGCGGTTCCGGAAATGAAGAGCTTGTGTTCGAAGCCCGCGAGCATGGCGCGCGAGAACGTGGGGCTGCGCGGGCCGAACTGCTGGGGATAGTTGTAGGCGCTGGTCTGGCGGGGGTTTTCGATGGGGCGGCCCGCCTGCCGGCCGGCCAGGAAGTAAACGATCATGGGCCCGCCGCTGCTCCCCAGCGCGCATGCCGCCGGCACGCCTTTCTCGCCGATGGCGCGCCCTTTGGCGACGAAAGCATCGTGGCGGCCGACGTTGAAGCCGCGATAGCGTTCCAGCCCGCTCTCGTCCGCGTTGATCCCGGGAAAGTAATTCCAGATGCGCAGCAGGTTGGAATAACCGGTACGGTCGATGAAGTCGAAGATGCCGGCATAGGCGCGGAAAGTTGCCGACTCTACGCTTTCTCCGGCCGTTTGCCGGACTTCCACACAGCCGAACAGGACTTCCCCGTTGCGCGCGCTGGCTATTCCGGACTCATTGCCGAGCGCGACCGGCTCGTTGCTGGTCCACACCTCGAACACGCTGTCGGCGCCCAGCACGGGCATGTCCACCCAGGTGGCCGGGAAATCCGCCTGGTTTGCGGCAGGCATTTTGCCGAAGGCGATGACGCCCAGGACGCGGCCCTCGAACTGTGCGAGGTAGGCATCCAGCGCCTCGGGGCTCAGATAGGCTAGCCCCACCGATGCAGTTGTTGCGTGCTTCATGATTCCTGGTTTGCCGCGATCGCTTCCGTCTCCACGGCGCGGATGGAGTGTTTGCGCCTGTTCCATGCCATCAGGCTGGCTTTGAGCGTGAGCAGGCTGTTGAGGTAGTAAATGACCTTGAAGGCAAAAAGCCTCACGCCCAGGGGCGTGCCGCGGAAGATGTCGCCGGCCAGCATCGCCAGCATGGCTTCCTGCAACCTGAACACGTTGCTCGGGCGCAGGAACAGGTTGCGCAGGGCCGGCGTGGTGAGGCGGTAGATGAACCAGGAAAACACCTTCGGGCCGCGGCGCATGGTCGCGTCGAAGGTGCTCAGTGCGCGCGCGGCTTCCTGAGGTTTGTCGAGGCAGGTTTCCACCGTGTCCGCGCCGACGAATGCGCTGTTCATGGCGAGGAAGACGCCAGAGGAAAACACCGGGTCGATGAAGGCAAAGGCATCGCCCAGCAGCAGGTAGTTCTCGCCCGCCGTGCGCGTGGCGGCGTAGGAATAGTTGCCGGTCGCGGTGACGGGGGAGCTCAGTTGCGCGTCCTTCAGCCGCAGCGCGAGCGCCGGGCAAAGCGCGATGGTGTCGAGGAAGAACTGCGTCGGATCGGTCTTGCGCGTTTTCATGTAGTACGGCCAGCACACCGCGCCCACGCTGGTGGCGCCGTCCGACAGGGGAATGAACCAGAACCAGCCGTGATCGAACCAGAACAGGCTGATGTGGCCTTCGGCCTTGCCGGGCAGGCGCGTGGCGCCGGTGAAGTGGCCGAAGATGGCGGCGCTGTTGTGCTTCTTGTTGCGCTGCTTGATGCCGAAGTGATTGGCGAGAAAAGTGTCGCGGCCGGAGGCGTCCACCACGAAGCGGGTGTGGAACTGGTGGGTTTGTTTGTCCTCGTCCAGCGCCGTCACCGTAGCGCCTGCGCCCTGGTGGAACTCGATGCCCGTGACCTTGCATCCTTGCAGCGCTGCCGCACCTTTGGCAACGGCATTCTTGAACAGGATGTGATCGAAGTCGGAACGGCGCACCTGGTAGGCGTGGGGGAAGGCCTTGTCCCACGCATCGGCGAACTGGAAGGTGACGGGGTCGCCGTGCCACGGGGAAACGAATTCGACCCCGGTCTTGACCATGCCGATGCGCTCGATTTCCTCCTTGACGCCGAGTCGCTCGAAGAGCGGCAGATTCAAGGGCAGCAACGACTCGCCGATGTGAAAGCGCGGATGCGTGGCCTTTTCCAGCAGCAGCACGTCGCGTCCGCGTTCCGCCAGCAGGGCGGCGATGGTGGCCCCGGCCGGACCGCCGCCTATGATCAGGACGTCGGATGCGTTTGCGGCGTTCTGACCGGCAGAACTGTTGTTCATTGACGAGCCCTTAGGTTAATCGGTAGGGCAGATTGGCTGCCTTGGAGAAGTCCAAGCACTTTAGTTGCAGCCGCTATTTTATTGCATAAAGGCCAGTCTCACCACCAATCGAGTGGAAGTTCGGATCAAGGCATCCACTTTGCTCTATTCCGCCGTGCGCGGTTTTTCCGGCAGCGCCACGCCCGCGCCCGGCAACCACCGCCGCAAGCCCGGCGTGGTAACGACCGTGCTGACGATGGCCATCAGCACCAGCATGGTGAACACGTTCTGAGAAATGACCCCGAGGTCGTAGCCGACGTTGATGATGATCAATTCCATCAGCGCACGGGTATTCATCATGATGCCGATCACCTTGGATTCCTGGCGATTCAGGCCGGACCATCGCGCCGCCCAGTAGCAGCCGCCGAATTTGCCCAGCGTGGCCAGCGCCACCAGCAGCAAACACCAGGCCCACAGCGCCACGCTGTCCAGGCCGCCGATGTTGGTGCGCAGCCCGGTGTAGGTGAAAAAGATAGGCAGGAAAAACACCGTCACGAATTCGCCGACCTTTTTCTTCCATGCCTTTACCACTTCATGCTGGTCATGCAGCAGCACGCCCAGCATGAATCCCCCGAAAATCGCGAAGATGCCGATCTTGTAGGTGGCCATGGCCGAGAGAAAGATGGCGGCGATGAGTAAGCCTAGCAGGTTGGCGGAAAAGCGGTGTTCGGTCACGACGGAATGGCGGATGGCTTTGTGCAGAGCCGGCCGCACCAGCCACCAGCACACGGCGATGTAAAGGCCAAGCAGTGCCAGTTTCTCGACGAAATTTTCGGTCGAGAAGTCGGAGACGGCGAGCGCCGTGACCACTGCGAGCAGCAGCCAGCCGATGACGTCGTTGATGGCCGCCGCGCTGATGGCGATGACGCCGAGCTGCGTCCGCGTCATGTCGAACTCCATCATGATGCGCCCGAGGATGGGCAGGGCGGTGATGGAAAAAGCGGTGGCGATGAACAGCGCCGAGGTGAACGGGTTGGCATTGGGCGAGAGTATGGGTGCCGAATAATATCCGAAAGCCAGGCCGAGGCTGAACGGGAAAATGAGCCCCGCTGCGGCGATGCGCATGACGGCGCTGCGGTTGCGCGCGGCGCCGAGGTGGGAAAAGTCGAACTCCAGACCGATCTGGAACATGAGCAAGATCAATCCGATCTGGCTCAGGATGGTCATGGGCTCAGGCGAGCTGGAACGAAACACGTAGTGGAACACGTCCGGCGCCAGCAAGCCGAATAACGAAGGCCCGAGCAGTATGCCGACGATGATTTCGCCGACCACGCGCGATTGCGAAAAACGCGCGGCGACCTCGTTGCCGATACGGCTGAACAACACGATCACGGTGAGTTGCAGCAGCGTGAAAAACAGCAGCGCCTCGGTTTTGTGGACGGAAGTCTGCATGAGAGCGGAGCCGGTCATTTTGTTATCCCTGCTGGTTAGCCTGCTTGCGGCGCCTGACATTGTCCTAGAAAAAGCGGTTTACCACAGAGACACAGAGGCACAGAGAAATAAGGTTCAACTCTGTGCCTCTGTGCCTCTGCGTCTCTGTGGTAAATGAACTGCGGTTTTAAGGATTATCCCTCACTAAGCGCCGCAATTTGCACGAGCGCGCGAAATCCTTTGGCAAAGTCGCCGCGCGATTGATATATTCGCATGGCGCTAACGCTTATTTTGCAACTGAGGATTTTCTATGCGGCAAGTCATGCTCGATACCGAAACCACCGGCCTGGACCCCAAGCTAGGCCACCGCGTGATCGAGGTCGCGGCGGTGGAGATGGTGAACCGCCGCCTCACCGGCAACCACTTCCACCGCTATCTCAACCCCGGGCGCGAGATCGATCCGGGCGCGATGGCGGTGCACGGCATCAGCAACGAGTTCCTGCTGGACAAGCCGAAATTCCACGACATCGCCGACGATTTTCTCGACTTCGTGAAGGGGGCAGAGCTGGTCATACACAACGCGCCGTTCGACGTCGGCTTTCTCAACGCCGAACTGGGCCTGATCAAGATGGAGGCAATCCGGCACTACTGCCCGGAGGTGATCGACACGCTCAAGATGGCCAAGGAACTGCATCCGGGGCAAAAGAATAACCTCGATGCGCTGTGCCGGCGCTACCTGGTGGACAACTCCGGGCGTACCCTGCACGGCGCGCTGCTGGACGCGGAACTGCTGGCCGATGTCTACCTCGCCATGACGCGCGGCCAGGAGAGCCTGGTCATGGAACTGGGCGAGGCCAGGCAGCAGAAGGGCAGCTTCGATCTGACCGCGCAGCGCGCCGCGCTGGTGGTGCTGGCGGCGACGGAGGATGAGCTGGAAGCGCACCGCGGGCAGTTGGAACAGATCGACAAGGCCAGCAAGGGCGCTTGCGTGTGGAAGCGCCTGCAGGCGCCGTAGGTCGGGCTTTAGCCCGACATGTCGGTCTGAAGACCGACCTACAACACCCGGTGGCACGCGGCGATAAGTTGTAGAGCGCTACGGCGCGGCTTCGCCCAGCACGAACAGCCGATACAGTATCTGCACGCTCAGCACCGTCATCAGCGTCCACTCCAGGCGCATCACCTGAAAGTAATCGTTCCCGTCGCGCATCTCCGTGTAGGCCGAGAGCTTCCGGTAGATGGCGTCGACCGCCTCCGGTTCGAACATCCCCGCCTGCTTCAAGGCCTCTTCCGAGAGGTAGGGCGACAGTTCGGCGTAACGCTCGGGGGTGAAGAACCATTCGCGGATGGGGGTGTAGAACCCGCGTTTCTTGTACTGCGTGGGCAGCTCCGGCAGGTGCGGCGCCATGGTTTTCTTCAACGCGTATTTCTCGTTCAGCCCGTCCAGCTTGAGCCGCGGCGGCATGCGCGCGGCCAGCTCTACCAGCGGGTGGTCCATGAACGGTACGCGCGCTTCCACGCTGTGCGCCATGCTCAGGCGGTCGCTTTTCCACAGTATCCAGCCGGGCAACCGCGTCTTGGTTTCCAGATACAGCGACTGGTTCAGCGGGTGGCGGCCGTGCAGGCGCGGCTTGACCTGTTCCAGCAGGCTGTCCATCTGGTCGGGTCCGGCCTGCGCTGCGCGGAAGGATTCGGTGAACAGCCCGTCGGTGGTGCCGTGCATGATCTCCCAGAAATCGAACCAGGCGGGGTAGAAGCCGAAGCGCTTGACGGTGCGTTGCTGGGCTTTCTTGCTGTGCAGCCGCAGCAGCATCTGCATCTGGTCGCGGGAAAACCACTGGGTGTATTCGCCGAGGTAAATCTTGCGCCGTTGCGCGTAGGGGTGCTGGTGCTCGTTGGACCAGGTGCGCATCATGTCCTGGCGGAAGCAGTCGTAGCCGGCCAGTATCTCGTCGGCGCCGTCGCCGGTATAAACCACCTTGTAGTTCTGCTCGCGCACCAGGCCGGAGAGCAGGAAATGCGGGATGTCCACCGCCATGCGTTGCGGCTGTTCAAGGTGGTAGAGGCAGCGCATCAGGTCGGCGAGATAGCCCTGCGGACGGTCGTCGTCCATGGAAAGTTCGGTGTTGGCCACGCCGAGATGGGCGGCGATGGCGCGGTACTGCGGCGATTCGTCGTGGTCGGGGTTGGTGAAGTGGATGGAAAAGCTCTGCACCGGCCGCGCATAGTGCTGGGTCAGCAGATAGGTCGTGACCGAAGAATCGATGCCGCCCGACAGGTAGGCGCCGATGGGTACCTCGCCTATGGTGTGGGTGGCGGTGGCCTCGTCCATGGCGGCGCGGAATTTGTCCAGCCAGTAATCTTCTTCCAGGCTCTCGTATTCGTTGTCGAGAGGGAAATCCAGGTCCCAGTAGCGGTGCAGGACGGGTTCGCCGTCCGGCGCAATGCTGAGGTGGTGGCCCGGCGGCAGTTCGAGCACGCCTTCGAACAGCGTGTTGGGCGCGATGGCGAACTGGTAGGTGAAGTAGTTCGCCACCGACTTGGGATTCAGGCGCGCCTTGACCAAGCCCGAGGCGAACAGCGCCTTGGCTTCCGAGGCCGCCGTCAGCGTCGCGCCGTCCCAGTGGTAGAACAGCGGCTTGATGCCGAGGCGGTCGCGTGCCACGAACAGCGCGCCGCTGTCAGCGTCGTGCACGGCGAAGGCGAACATGCCGCGCAGCCGGTGCACGCAGGCCGGCCCCAGGCGCCGGTAGAGATGCAGGATCACTTCGGTGTCGGAGTGGCTTTGCAGGACTACGCCGGCATCTTCGAGTTCGGCGCGCAGGGCCTGGTAATTGTAGATTTCGCCATTGAACACGATGGCGAAGCGGTCGTCACTGGTGCTCATCGGCTGTGCGCCGCCGGCCACGTCGACGATGGAAAGGCGGCGGTGGCCCAGCGCCAAGCCCTCGCGCAGCAGTACGCCATCGCTGTCCGGGCCGCGGTGCGCCAGTGCGCGGTTCATCGCCTGGATGGCGGGGCGCTGCGGCAGCAGCCGGTTGTTGTGGTAGATGATGTTGATGCCGCACATTTGGAACGTCCCTTCCTGCGTCTAGAATTTACGTCGGACTATACAATATGGCCCCGGTCACGATCACCAGGCCGCGCACCGCCAGGATGGCCTTGCCCTGGCTGTGGTGCACGGCGCGGGCGTCCCGGTCGCCTTTCAATAGTTTTGCGCCAGCGTATATCTGCGCGACGTAAAGCGAATACATGGTGATGAGCAGGCCGAAGTGCATCCACACCCCGAAGGAAACGATGTCCTGCTGCTCGATCAGGCGGTGCCACCAGTTTCGGTGCGTGTACAGGTAAAACGGCATGCCGACGTCGAACAGGATGACGGAGACCATCGCGGGAATATGGAACAAGCGATGGCGCGGCAGGAAATAGGCGGCCAGCATCAGCAGGTAGGAGAGGGAAGCGGCGATGACCGTTGCGGGAAACATGTGGGGCGATTATAGCGCGTCTTTTCCCGTGGGCCTGCACGTGAAAAGAAAACTTGATCCCAGATTGTTCATTGGAATGCTCGTGCGTGTAGGAGCGCCGCCCCGGCGCGAATGCGGCCGCAAATCGCGGCGAGGGCGCCGCTCCTACAACGGTGTTTTGCTCTAATGGATAATCCGGGTTGATTAGCCCCCCAAGCTCGGCTCGTCATTCCGGGGCCGCGTAGCGGAACCCGGAATCCAGGTGCGCTGCCGGGAGGTACTACTGGATTCCGGTTTCTGCCCTTCCGGGCAGCCCCGGAATGACGAGTTGAGCTTGGGGGCTAACCAGGAAAGAAAAAGGACGGCCGGAGCCGTCCTTTTTCCCAACCGGATCAGGTTCGATCAGGGAATGGCTTTGAGTTCCAGATCCGCCTTGGAGGCGTTGACGAAGCCGAACTTGGCGTAAGCGCCCTGGCCCTTGTCGGATTGCAGGAAGCCCATGTACTTGTTCGCGGCTTCCTGATGGGGGTTGCCGGTCATCGTGCCGATGGCGTAAGACACCTCGTTGATCAGGCTGTCTTCAGGCGGCAATGCAATGGCGTCCACCGCGTGGCCTTCTTCCAGCGCGTTCTTGGTTTCCGTTGCCCACACGATGCCCACGTCCACCGTGCCGGCTTTCAGGCCATCCGGAATCTCGCGGTGATGCACGGAGGTAAAGTGCACGTTGGGTGACGGATCGCAGGACTTGCATTCCTTGCCGCCGGAAATCTTGTCCCACAGTTTGTGGTTTTGCAGCACCTTCTTGGCGTAGAAGGTCATGATGCCTTCGTCGATCGGGTTAGGCAGCATGATCTTGAGATCGTCCCGGCCCAGGTCGTCGATGCCTTTGATCTTCTTGGGGTTGCCCTTCGCCACCATGAGTTGCAGCGCGTTATGCGTGTAAATCATGTATTTTTCCATCTTGGCCTTGCCCTTCAGCGTCTTCAGGTGTCCGAGGTCGACCGAGGCGTAGATGTCCGGCTGCATGGCGTAGTCCTTGCCCTCATAGTTCCAGCCGCCCTTGTTGATGGCTTTGAGGATGATGCCAGGCGGCAGTGTGATCAGCCCGATGTTGCCGACTCCGGGATTCGCTTTCTGGAATGCGTGAATCACCTCTTCCATGGCGAAGAACTGGTTGCCGGCGAGCCACATGGTGAGATTCGCGTCGCTGTTCATTTTCTCCAACGCGGGGGTGCCTTTGACGATCTTGCCGTCTGCATAGAATATGCGCAGGTCGTTGTCTTTCTTGGGAGGGACGACTTCAAATGCCGATGCCGCAGCCGCAGCAGCAGGCTTGGGAGCGTCCTCGGCGTGGGCTTGGCTGGCGAGCAGCCCAAGAGCGACCAGTGCGGATAGTGCAAAACGTGATATGCGCATGCTTTCCTCCTTCGTTGGTATGAGCGATTAGTTTTTTTGATGCAGCTATAAGGCTATGGGCGGGGCTTAAGCGCCGTTCATAGTCTGTTCGAACTATACCACTATTTGACGCGCATGCCAGGTTTGGCACCCTCGTCCGGACCGAGAATGAACAGCCCGTTGCCATCCCCGGCTGCCAGCACCATGCCCTGCGATTCCCCGAAGCGCATCTTGCGCGGCGCCAGGTTGGCGACCATCACCGTCAGCCGCCCGACCAGCGCCTCCGGCGCATAAGCCGACTTGATACCCGCGAACACGGTGCGGGTTTCCGTGCCGATGTCCAGCGTGAGCCGCAGCAGCTTTTCCGCGCCCTCGACATGCTCGGCATTGACGATGCGGGCGATGCGCAAGTCGATCTTGGAAAAGTCGTCAAGGGTAATAATCGGCGCGATAGCGCCAACGTCCGCCCCCTCGCCCCCCAGGGGAGAGGGTTGGGGAGAGGGGGCGGCGGCGTGCTGCTGGTGTTCCGCATGCCGTACCGGAGAGTGCGGTTCCGGCGCAGGCGCAGCCTGCAGGCTTTCCTGGTTGGCTGCGACGAGGGCCTCGATCTGCTTGGGGTCGACGCGGGTCATGAGGTGCGAGTAGGGGTTGATTTGGTGCCCAGCAGGAAGATCGGTAAGGGCGTCGGCCCAAGTGAGTTCATGGGGAATTCTCAGGAAGGATTCGACGGATTTCGCAAGTTCCGGCAAGACTGGCTTGAGGAGGACTGTTAGCCGCTTGAAGGTCTCCAAACACACCGTACAGACTTCGTGGAGGCGATTTTCGCTGCCGCTCTGCTTTGCGAGTTCCCAAGGTTTGTTGTTGTCGACGAAGCCGTTAACGTGATCGACCAGCTCCATGATCTTGCGCATGGCTTTGCCATATTCGCGCTGTTCATAGTAGGAAGCGATTTCGGCAACGTCGTCCCTTAAAAAACTTCCTCTGACAAAACCCGCACTGAAGGACTGCGTGAGGTCAACGGGACAGAGCTTCCCGCCGAATCGCTTTGTAATAAACCCCGCCGCCCGACTCGCAATATTGATGTACTTCCCCACCAAATCGCTATTCACCCGCGCCGCGAAATCCTCCAGATTGAGGTCGATATCCTCCATCGTGCTGTTCAACTTGGCCGCGTAGTAATAGCGCAGCCACTCTGGGTTGAGCCCCTGCTTGAGATAACTTTCCGCCGTGATGAAAGTCCCGCGCGACTTGGACATTTTCTGCCCGTTCACGGTGAGGAAGCCATGGGCGAACACGCTGGTCGGCGTGCGGTAGCCGGATTTTTCCAGCATGGCCGGCCAGAACAGTGCGTGGAAGTAGAGGATGTCCTTGCCGATGAAGTGGTAGAGCTCGGTGTCTGAGTCTTGCTTCCAGAATTCGTCGAAGTCGGGGTGGGCAATGTCGGCCGCTGCCCCCTCTCCCCCGCCCTCTCCCGCGAGGGGAGAGGGGGTGTTCTTTGTTGCGCGCTGGCACAGCTTCTTGAAGCTCGCCATGTACCCCACCGGCGCGTCCAGCCACACATAGAAATACTTGCCCGGCGCATCGGGAATCTCGAAGCCGAAGTAAGGCGCATCGCGCGAGATGTCCCAGTTTTGCAGGCCGGCGGCGAACCATTCCTGCATCTTGTTGGAGGCTTCCGCTTGCAGGTGGCCACCCTGGGTCCACTCTTTCAGGAACGTTTCGCAGTCTCCGAGCTTGAAGAAGTAGTGTTCGGATTCCTTGCGCACCGGGGGAACGCCGGACACGGCCGACACCGGGTTGATGAGGTCGGTGGGCGAGTAGGTCGTGCCGCACGCTTCGCAGTTGTCGCCGTACTGGTCCTTGGCGTGGCATTTGGGGCATTCGCCCTTGATGAAGCGGTCCGGCAGGAACATTTCCTTTTGCGGGTCGTAGAACTGCTCTATGGTGCGAACTTCGATCAGGCCGGCATCTCTAAGTTTGCGGTAGATGCCCTGCGCGAGTTCGCGGTTTTCCTCGGAATTGGTGGAGTAGTAGTTGTCGAAGCCGATGTGGAATCCGGTGAAGTCCGCCAGGTGCTCGCCGTGCACGCGCTCGATGAGCTGCTCCGGCGTGATGCCTTCCTTCTCCGCGCGCAGCATGATGGGCGTGCCGTGGGTGTCGTCGGCGCAGACGTAGTGGCACTGGTGGCCTTGCATTTTCTGGAATCGCACCCAGATGTCGGTCTGGATGTATTCGACCAGATGGCCGAGATGGATGCTGCCGTTGGCGTAGGGCAGGGCGGAGGTGACGAGGATTTTTCTTGTCATGATGTCAGGGTAGCCGGGAATTCTGGAAACGCCTATTCTAGCCGCAGGCGCCGGTTGATGCACGGGCCGCGTCAATATCCCTGATTTCACAAGGGTATGCGCGGGGTCAAATATTGTTTAAAATTTCGCGTTTTAGCTTTCCGCCGCTAGGAGCAAGTCATGGCCGTTTCAGAACTGCAAGTGCAAACCGCGTTGAAGGAGATCGTCGATCCCAACACGCACAAGGATTTCGTGGCGACCAAATCGGCGCGCAACATCAAGATCGACGGCGACAACGTGTCGCTCGACATCGTGTTGGCCTACCCGGCGAAATCCGTGCTGGAAGACCTGCGCACCCTGGTGGCGGACAAGCTCAAGACCATTCCCGGCATCGGCAACGTGGCAGTGAACGTCAGCTCCAAAATCGTCTCCCACGGCGTGCAGAAAGGCGTGAAGATGATCCCCGGCGTGAAGAACATCATCGCCGTGGCTTCCGGCAAGGGCGGCGTGGGCAAGTCCACCACCGCCGTCAATCTCGCCCTGGCGCTGGCTGCCGAGGGCGCCAACGTGGGCATGCTGGACGCGGACATCTACGGCCCGTCCCAGCCGACCATGCTGGGCATCACCGGCCGCCCCGAGTCGAAGGACGGCAAGAGCCTGGAGCCGATGGAAGGCCACGGCATCCAGGCCATGTCCATCGGTTTTTTGATCGACGTGGAAACGCCCATGGTGTGGCGCGGCCCCATGGTCACGCAGGCGTTGGAGCAGTTGCTGAACGACACGCGCTGGCGCGATCTGGATTATCTGGTGGTGGACCTGCCGCCCGGTACCGGCGACATCCAGTTGACCCTGGCGCAGCGCGTTCCGGTGACCGGTGCGGTGATCGTCACCACGCCGCAGGACATCGCCCTGCTGGACGCGCGCAAGGGCCTCAAGATGTTCGAGAAGGTGGGTATCCCCATCGTTGGCATCGTGGAGAACATGAGCATCCACATCTGCTCCAAGTGCGGCCACGAGGAGCACATCTTCGGCACCGGCGGCGGCGAGCGCATGTGCAAGGACCACGGCGTCGAGTTCCTCGGCGCACTGCCTTTGGACATGCACATCCGCGAACAGGCCGACTCCGGCACGCCCACCGTGGCGGCCGACCCGACCAGCCGCATCAGCCAGATCTACCGCGAAATCGCGCGCCGCGTCGCGGTGAAGATCGGCGAGCAGGCGGTGGACCACAGCAGCAAGTTCCCTAACATCGTGATTCAAAATACTTAAAGGCAGGGGCTAGGGACTAGGGGCTAGTGAATAGCGGGCGGTGTTTCCAGCCCCTAGTCCCTAGCCCCTAGCCCCTGAAAGAGAAATGACCATAAAATCCGACAAATGGATCCGCCGCATGGCGGAAAGCACCGGCATGATAGAGCCGTTCGAGCCTCACCAGGTGAAGGAGGTCGACGGCCGACGCATCGTGTCCTACGGCACTTCCAGCTACGGCTACGACATCCGCTGCTCGGACGAATTCAAGCTGTTCACCAACATCAACAGCACCATCGTCGATCCCAAGAACTTCGACTCCAATTCGTTCGTGGACGTGAAGGGCGACGTGTGCATCATCCCGCCCAACTCTTTCGCGCTGGCGCGCACGGTGGAATATTTCCGCATCCCGCGCAGCGTGCTGACGATCTGCCTGGGCAAGTCCACTTACGCGCGCTGCGGCATCATCGTCAACGTCACGCCGTTCGAGCCGGAATGGGAAGGCTACGTTACGCTGGAGTTTTCCAACACCACCCCGCTGCCGGCGAAGATTTATGCCAACGAGGGCGTGGCGCAGGTGATATTCTTCGAATCCGACGAAGTCTGCGAGACCTCATACAAGGATCGCGGCGGCAAGTACCAGGGGCAGCACGGCGTCACGCTGCCCAAAATATAGTGCTGAGTCCTGAGTGCTGAGTGCCGAGTAAGGGCGGTCTCCTCAGCACTCGGCACTCAGCACTCAGGACTGGAGTATTTATGAGATTCCGTTTTCCCGTTGTCATCATCGACGAAGATTTCCGCTCCGAGAACGCGAGCGGCATAGGCATACGCGTCTTGGCCAAGGCCATCGAGGAGGAGGGCCTGGAGATTTTGGGCGCCACCAGCTATGGCGACCTGACCTCGTTCGCCCAGCAGCAGAGCCGTGCCTGCGCCTTTATCCTGTCCATCGACGACGAGGAGTTCTCCACGCCGGAACTGGCGGAACAGGCCGTCGCGCAGGTGCGCGCCTTCGTCGAGGAAATCCGCCGCCGCAACGCCGACATCCCCATTTTCCTGTACGGCGAGACGCGCACTTCGCGCCACATTCCCAACGACGTGCTGAAGGAGTTGCACGGCTTCATCCACATGTTCGAGGACACGCCGGAGTTCATCGCGCGCTACGTGGTGCGCGAAGCCAAGGACTACCTGGATTCGCTGGCGCCGCCTTTCTTCCGGGCGCTCGTGCACTATGCCGCGGACGGTTCCTATTCCTGGCACTGCCCCGGCCATTCGGGCGGGGTGGCATTCCTCAAGAGCCCGGTGGGGCAGATGTTCCACCAGTTTTTCGGCGAGAACCTGTTGCGCGCCGACGTGTGCAATTCGGTGGACGAGTTGGGCCAGTTGCTGGACCACACCGGGCCGGTGGCAGCCAGCGAGCGTAACGCTGCGCGGATTTTCAACACCGACCATCTTTACTTCGTCACCAACGGCACCTCCACTTCCAACAAGATGGTGTGGCATTCCACGGTGGCGCCGGGCGACGTGGTGGTGGTGGACCGCAACTGCCACAAGTCCATCCTGCACGCCATTACCATGACCGGTGCGGTGCCGGTTTTCCTGACGCCGACGCGTAATCACTACGGCATCATCGGGCCCATCCCGCTGGAAGAATTCCGCTGGGAGAACATCCAGAAGAAGATCGCCGCCAACCCCTTCGCGCGCGACGCCAAGGGGCCGCCGCGCGTGCTCACCATCACCCAGAGCACTTACGACGGCGTGCTCTACAACGTCGAGACGATCAAGGAAATGCTGGACGGCAAGATCGATACGCTGCACTTCGACGAGGCCTGGCTGCCGCACGCGACGTTCCATGACTTCTACCGAGGCATGCATGCCATCGGCCGCGACCGCCCGCGCTGCAAGGATTCGATGATCTTCGCCACCCAGTCCACGCACAAGATGCTGGCCGGGCTGTCGCAGGCTTCGCAAATCCTGGTGCAGGATTCGGAGACGCGCAGCCTGGACCGCGACGTGTTCAACGAGGCTTACCTGATGCACACCTCGACCAGCCCGCAGTACGCCATCATCGCCTCCTGCGACGTGGCGGCGGCGATGATGGAGCCGCCGGGCGGAACCGCGCTGGTGGAGGAATCCATCAGCGAAGCGCTGGATTTCCGCCGCGCCATGCGCAAGGTGGACGAGGAGTTCGGCGCCTCCTGGTGGTTCAAGGTATGGGGGCCGGAGCACCTGGCCGAAGAAGGCATGGGCGACCGCGAGGACTGGGTGCTGCGCGATGCCGAGCATTGGCACGGTTTCGGCAAACTGGCGCCGGGCTTCAACATGCTCGACCCGATCAAGGCCACCATCATCACCCCCGGACTGGCCGTGGACGGAGACTTCTCCGAACCGGGCATGCCCGCCGCCATCGTCACCAAATATCTGGCCGAACACGGCGTGATCGTGGAAAAGACCGGCCTGTACTCCTTCTTCATCATGTTCACCATCGGTATCACCAAGGGCCGCTGGAACACGCTGCTGACTGCGCTGCAGCAGTTCAAGGACGACTACGACCGCAACCAGCCGCTGTGGCGGGTGCTGCCCGAGTTCGTGAGCAAGCACCCGCGCTACGAGCGGGTTGGCCTGCGCGAGCTGTCCGACGCCATCCACGGCATCTACAAGGCCAACGACATCGCGCGCCTCACCACCGAGATGTACCTTTCCGACATGGAGCCCGCCATGCGGCCGGCCGACGCCTTCGCCAAAATGGCGCACCGCGAGATCGAGCGCGTGAAGATCGACGACCTGGAAGGGCGCATCACCAGCGTGCTGCTCACCCCGTACCCTCCCGGCATTCCGCTGCTCATCCCGGGCGAGCGCTTCAACCGCACCATCGTGCGCTACCTGCAATTCGCCCGCGAGTTCAACGAGCGCTTCCCCGGCTTCGAGAGCGACATCCACGGCCTCGTGTGCGAGGAAACGGATGGGAAGATGCACTATCACGTGGATTGTGTGAGGTAACGCTGTTGCAGTACACAAAAAAGGGCGCCCGCGGGCGCCCTTTTTTACTGGTGGGGACCAGGCCTACCACTCCATCGTTTCCCCAATTTTCATGGTGTGCAGTTTGGCTTTTGCGCCTTGTGCCTTGAGCGCCTTGGCGAAGGCTTCCGGCGTGCCGGTGAGGACGCCGAAGGTGCCGAAGTGGATGGGCACGACTACTTTGGGCCGCACCAGCTTCACGGCCTGGGCGGCGCGTTCCGGGCCCATGGTGAAGTGGTCGCCGATGCAGGCGAGCATCGCGTCGACTTTGTGAAAGCGCGAAATCAGCGCCATGTCGGCGAACACGTCGGTGTCGCCGGTGTGGTAGATGGTCGGGCCGTTTTTCACAGTGATGAGGAAACCGCCGGGGTTGCCGCCGTCGTGGATGTCCTTGCCGTCGGCCGAGGTGACCGATGAACTGTGCACGGCCGGGATGAAGGCGATTTTCACCTCGCCGTCGAGCAGCGTGAGCTCGCCGCCGAAGTTGCCCTGGGTGTCGAAGCCCACCTGTTTCTCGGGATATCCCGCATGCTGCACCAGGTTCTTGCCCAGGTCGAAGGTCGAAACCAGCTTGGCGCCGGTCTTTTTGGCGATTTCCACCGAGTCGCCGACATGGTCGGAATGGCCGTGGGTGATGAGGATCAGGTCGACCTTGTCGATCTTGGCCAGGTCTTCCTTGCCGGATTTGTTGGAGGGGTTGGTAATCCAGGGGTCGACCAGCAGCACCTTGCCGGAAGGCGTCTGCAACTGGAACGCCGCATGGCCGTACCAGGTGAGCTGCGTTCCGGCCGCGCCAGCGACGGCGGGAACGAGCAACGCGATCAAGAGCAGCAGATGTCGGAACGGGCGGGCGAATGGCATGCGGTTCTCCTTCGGGGTTGGTAAAGTCGGGTCTTCTTGTCGACCGTAGTATAGGGCAAAATCGGGACGTAAGAGCTCGAGGTGGGCGCGTGATAGACTGCACCCGTTGGGCAGCAAGGGCGAGGAGGGGGCAGAGTATGCTGGAACATGAAAAGCGCAGCGCCAGGCGCGTGCCCGTCAGCAGCAAGGTCAAGATCGTCAGCGCGTTGCACGGCGAGACCCACTACGGAACCACCAGGGACATTAGCGTTGCCGCGGTTGCCTTCGAGACCGACTACGTGCCGCACCACGGCGAGGAGTTGGAACTGACGGTGCTGCCCGGTGATGCGACAGTCAAGCCGCTACGGGCGCTGGTGCGGGTAACGGGCTGCACGGAAATCGAGCCGGGACGGCGCTATGCGGTGGTTGTCGCGATAGGTAAAGTGATTGATTGAGGGAGTGAACGGAATGAAGCGAATCATGTTGGCGGTACTACTTGCAACCAGTGTGTCGGCCACGCTGTCCAGTGCGGCCGAGGTCGAGGGCGTGCGCCTGGAAGAACGGGTGCGCGGCGAGGGCGGCCAGGAGTTGGTGCTGAACGGCGCCGGCGTGCGCAGCAAGATGTTCATCAAGGGCTACGTCGGCGCGCTCTACCTCGCGCAGAAAAACTCCAGCGCCGCTGCGGTCCTGGCGGACAAGGGACCGAAGCGGGTGGCGCTGCACGTCCTGCGCGACGACGTTTCCGCAGACAAGATGGTATCGGCCCTCAACGAGGGCTTGTCCGACAACAACAGCCGCGCCGAGATGGCGCCGCTGGAGGCACGTCTCAAGGACTTCGGTGCCATACTCGGTGCAGCCAAAAGCTACAAGAAAGGCAACGCGATCGCCTTCGACTACCTCCCCGGCAGCGGCACTCGCATCACCATCGACGGCCAAGTCAAAGGCACCATACCCGGCGACGACTTCAACCATGCCCTGCTCAAGGTATGGCTGGGCGAAAAGCCGGTCGATGGGGGTTTGAAAAAGGGCATGCTGGGCGGCTGATCGTTGCCCGCTAACCCCGCCGCTTGTCCCACCCAAAGCGGTTGAACCGCTGCCAGCGGTTCTGCTTGTCCGCCAGCTTGTTGGCGGATTTCTCCGACTGCTTCAGGCGCAGCGCCTGCTGCTTGCGTTGCAGCAATGTCTGCATTTCTGGGGTGGGCGCGAGCGGTTTTGGTTTCATGGCGTGTTGTTACTCCTGCTCCAAAAAATCCGTGTAACCAGGCCTGAACGCGGTAGGCTGGCCGAGAGCGTCTGTCATGTCACTGTAACCTTTCCGCAACACAATACCCTCTTTTGGCGCCGGCCAATTTGAGAGGGTTGCAATGAATATCAAGACGAAAATGGGGATATTGTCCCTGGTGACGGTCGTGAGCATAGGCATCGTGGCGACCTTCACCGGCTTCAGCCTGTCGAATCTGCGCGATGAGTTTCATCGCTTTCAATCCCAAGTCGAAGTGGACAAGGCCTTGGTTGAAATCAAGGCCACTGCGCTGTCCGTGGCCAACTCCGACCCCGTGTTGGCGCAGACGGCCGAATCCCTGCGTGCCGCCGATGAGCGCATTCGGGCGCTACAGCAGGAGGTGGGGGCGGCCGGGGAAAATAAGACGGTAAGCGGCGCGATGAAGCATGTGTCCGCGCTGTGGGCCGAGTACATGCGCCAGTTTTCGAGTGCGATCGGCATCGCCGCGGAAAGCCCGGCCGATGCCTTGCAGATTCCGGACGCCATCTACCAGTCCCAACTGATTCCCATGGTGGCCGAGCTGGATCGGTTGGTGGCAGAGAACCGGGTACGGGAGGCGGCTTCAAAGGCTGCGATTACCGGGGCGATGGAGCGCATCCTCTGGATAGTCCTCGTTCCGCTGGTGGCGGGCGGCATTGTCGTCATGGCGGGCCAGATGTTCTTCACCCGCGACCTGAAGCAGCGTGTGGAAGCCGTGCAACGGGTGGCCAGCCGCCTGGAGGCCGGCGATCTGACCCAGCGCCTGCCGGCGGACGGGGATGATGAAATCGCAGCGATTGCACAGGCCGTCAACAGCTTTGTCGAGGAGGCTCATGCCATCATCCGCCAGGTGCGCGAAGGGTCGGAACGCGTCTCGGCGGCCGCAGCCCATCTTTTTAACGCTGCCGAACGGATCGCCGCCAGCTCTCGCGAGCAAAGCGAAGCAGCCTCGTCCATGGCCGCCACGGTGGAACAGGTCACGGTGAGCATCGATCAGGTGGCGGAACATGCGCAGGAAGCACACGCCATTTCGATGGATTCCGGATCCCTGTCCGCACGGGGAAGCGATGTGGTCCATGCCGCAGTGGACGAAATGAACAGGATATCCGAGTCGGTCCTGGAGTCTTCTGCGGTCATCCTTGACTTGGAACAGCGCTCCCGGGAGATATCGACCATCGTCAAGGCGATCAAGGAAATTGCCGAGCAAACCAATCTTCTGGCGCTCAATGCCGCCATCGAGGCGGCGCGTGCCGGCGAGCAGGGGCGCGGTTTCGCCGTGGTGGCGGACGAGGTGCGCAAGCTGGCGGAGCGAACCACCCAGTCCACGCAGGAAATCGCGGGCATGATCGATCAGATCCAGAAGGGAACCCGTACCGCCGTGACCAGCATGGAGGCTGGCGCGCGACGTGTCGCTAGCGGCGTGATGCTGGCCGATCAGGCCGGGGAATCCATCACTCGCGTCAAGGCCAGCGCGGAACGGGTTGTAGAGGTGGGGAACAGCATTTCGGCCGCCCTGCGCGAGCAAAGCGTGGCCAGCAACGACATTGCCCGAAAAGTGGAACGCATCGCCCAAATGTCGGAGGAGAACACCGCTGCCGTGCAAAACACGGCCACCACGGCACGCGAACTCAGCCAACTCTCCGCTTTTCTGGAGACAGCGGTCAAACGTTTCAGCATCTGAACCCGCGTTCTGTCATCGGCCGGGAATCGACCCTTGGAGTGAAGAAATAATGCAGCAATACCTCATGCCCCCCGTCTCCGACCGTACCCAGTCGACCAAATTCTCCCGTGTCCTGCGAGGCTGGCTCAGTGGCTCCATCGTGATGGGCTTGCTGCTGCTTTCGGCCTGGAGCGTCAAGAGCTGGCAGGCCGAGAGCAGGGACATGCAGGCGAATCTCGCCGTTCAGGCAGGCATGGTGGCAAGAAGCAGCCAGGCGGTTTTCGACAAGCTGGGCGCAAGCATGGAGTTGCTCGGCAGGATATTGGTTGACCATGACGTGTTGAGCAACCCGGAAGCCGCGCGCTCCCTGCTGCTGGATTTCCAGGCAAAGCATCCGGGAACCGAGGCGGTGGCGCTGATCAGCCCGAGTGGGAAAATGCTGGTGAATACCGCCGTGCCGCCCGGCGCCCCATTGCCGGATTTTCGCGCGGACCGGGTTTATCTGCGCACTTTCCTCTTCGATCTGAACAATACCTACTCATACAATATCGGCCTCAACCAGTATGGAATGGGCCTCGATAAATGGCATTTCCCGTTCAGACATGTGGTGCCGGATGAGCAGGGCAATCCCCTGTTCGTGATTCAGGGCGCGATACCGGTCGATCAGGGCGCCCTGCTTTGGTCGGATCTGCCCTTGCCTGCGCAAAGCCGGGTGGGCTTGATGCGTTACGACGGGCGCATTCAGCTCATGTGGCCGGTTGCCGATCCAAGGAAAGTTTTCAGCGAACCGCAGACCGGCAAACTTGCGTCCATTTTACGTACCAGTCCGGGCATCGTCGCCGACACCTACAAGGGCAAAAGCAGCGTTGACGGTCTGGAGCGCATCGGCGCCTATTCCCGATTGCCCGAGGTGACCATGGTGGCCTTCGCGTCGGTGCCCCAGAGCGTGATCCTGTCCCGCTGGTGGCAGCACAACTCCAGCCTGATCATAAGCTTTGTCGCCTATTTGGCGGTGATCGGCGCGGTCAGCATGATGCTGGGGAGGAGAGAAGGATGCCACACCCGGGAGCTTATGGCGCAGTCCCGCCAGGACGCCCTCACCGGCTTGCCCAATCGGCTGGCCATCACAGAACTGGTTACCCTGGAAATTGCACGAGCCCAGCGTAGCGGCAGCCGCGGGATCGTATTCTATCTCGACCTGGACCGGTTCAAGGACGTCAACGACAGGCTGGGGCACCTTGCCGGCGATGCCTTGCTGACACAAGTCGCGGCCCGCCTGCGCGCCATATTGCGGCGGGAAGACAAAGTCGCACGCCTTGGTGGAGATGAGTTTCTCGTCTTGGTAACGGAGGAAAGGATCGAAGATGCATCCATCGTGGCGGAGCGCATCATCGGCATTTTCGGGACTCCCTTCGAGATTCAGGGAAGCCAGGTGAAAACATCCACCAGCATAGGGATCTGCGTGCTCCCGGATGACGGGGCCGACGTGGACACGCTGCTCCGGCACGCCGATGCCGCCATGTACGAGGCCAAGCACCATGGCAGAAACCGCTATGCCTTCTATCAGGAGTCATTGGGCCAGAGAATTCTCCAGCGCCTGAAGCTGCGCGACGATTTCAAGCGCGCGCTCGGCAGGGAGGAATTCATCCTGCACTATCAACCCCTGGTGGACCTGCCAACCGGAAAACTCATCGGTGCCGAGGCGCTGGTCAGGTGGGAGGATCCGGATCTGGGATTGCGCGGGCCGGACGAGTTCATCCCGTGCGCGGAAGAAACGGGACTTATCCTTCCCCTCGGGGAATGGGTCTTGCGGCAGGCGTGCCGGCAATGCAAGGCATGGGAGGAACAGGGTCACGATCTCTACGTGGCCGTCAACTTGTCGACGCGGCAATTCCAGGATCCGGATTTGGTGGCGAAGATTCGGGAGGCGCTGTCCGAAGCGCGACTCTCGCCGAACAAGCTGGAACTGGAAATCACCGAGAGTGCCGCGATGCAGGACGCCGAGGCCAGCATTCAGGTAATGAACACCCTGAAAGCATTGGGCATTCGCTTGGCCATCGACGATTTCGGCACCGGGTATTCTTCGCTCACTTATCTCAAGCGCATTCCGGCCGACGTCATAAAAATAGATCGCTCCTTTGTTCGTGAGATCCACAACAACCAGGACGATTTGGCCATCGTGCGCACCATTCTTGCGCTAGGTGCATCGCTGGAGAAACGCTGTCTTGCCGAAGGCATCGAAACCATGGAGCATTTCGGGGTCATGCGCGACATGGGGTGTGACTATGCCCAGGGTTACTGGATGAGCAAACCGGTGTCCCCAGGGAAATTCGATGCGCTTCTCGCCGACGGCATTTCCTGGGGAACGATGGGCTCCAGCACCCTTCTCGAGTGCCCATAGCCGATGCGAGTGACCGGTGGCACGAACAGGCATGATTGCGTAGCAGCGGTTCAACCTACGCGGGCTCGCCCCGGATGCATCACGCCTCGATCAGGCATTGTTTGCCCGAAGCTCCGTAACAGCACTGCGCAACACAAACAACGCTGACCGAAGGAAAAGGGCAGCAAGTGCCAAGCCAACTATGATATCGGGCCAACCTGAGCTGGTGAGCCACACTCCCAGGGCGGCGAACAATACCGAGACATTCGCAATAATGTCGTTGCGAGAACACAACCAAACTGAACTCATGTTTATGTCGTCGGCCCGATGCCGCCAGAGCAAAACCAAACACAAGCCATTCGCGGCAAGCGCGAGTAAGCCAATTGCGCCGATGGCCTCGAATACCGGAACATGCGGAACAATAATCTTGTAAATCGCTTGCCCCAGGACGAAAAGACCAAACGCCGCCATGATGCCGCCTTTGAATAAAGCGGCAATGGCCTTCATTCTTGCGCCTCGTGCAACAACGTAAATGCTGAAGCCGTAAACCAGCGCATCGCCAAGCATATCCAGCGAATCCGCTACCAACGAGACGGAACTGGCGGCTAGTCCCGCCGTGATTTCGACAACGAACATGACAGCATTGATACCCAGCACTACTTTGAGCGTCGCGCTTTGGCGATTGCGAAGCGCCTCAATCTCGCATGCTTTATCGTTGCAGCAATTGGCCATTGTCTTTCCTGAAGGAACGAATAGCGTAACCGGGAAAAGACCACGGTTTTTCATTCACATTTCCGAGACAGCGAAGTAGAATCCGTGGTTTGTCCCCCATGGCGTTCCCATGGCGTCCCCCATGGCGCATTGGGTTATTGCCGAAGCTCAGCGGCGGCGAAGCCGTCGGCTGCAGCGCCACGTTAGGTATTACTTCGGACATGATAGCCGGCGCCGCGCAACTCCGTGATCAGTTGCCCCTTCCAACCCCCATGTTCGTCAAGGGAGATATAGACGACACCGCTTATGTCGTTGGGTGTCTCAACCTCTCCCTTCACCATCGCCGCCACTCGGCCCCTGCCTAACTTGGCGATGAGGTAACCATGCTCAAACACAACATTCTGACGCGCTCGCCTTTTGTAGGTCAGAGAATCTCTCGGTGCGCCGACGTCACAAGGCGTATACAGTACGATGCCATACCCGACGTTCGTATATTCTTCGATCTTTTCGATTATCGTCCGGCCACCGCTTGCCTGCATGTGCAGAATGATGGGCTCTAAGCCAAGCTCGCGAATGAAGTTCGCCATATCTAGCTTCGCCAGCTCATCATGACCATGGACTATAAATACTTGTGATTTATTAAATCCACTGGCGAGCTGCGGTGGTTGGTTCACCGCTTGCGGGCTCTGGAGTCGCGCATGCTTCGAATCCGCAATCTGGGATTCTGTGATATGAGATCTTCGCAAAAGAATGTCAAATAGGTCTTCATCTTTTACGGCCCAATGCGTGCGGGACAATTCCAAGCGTCCGAGACCAATATCGACTCGTAGAGATTCCACAGTGCCCGGGGGCAACGGCGGGATAGCAGGCTCAAACTCGAAGAACATGGCGACAGTGTTAGGGCGGATCTTCACTTCAGTTATGTAGCCGACACGAGAAGCCACGGGCTCGTTTTCGCAGACAAACAGCGCTGGAAAGCTCTTGAGTTCCTTTATGGCGTTTTCGTCGAGCGATTTGTACCTTTCGCTGATCTCATTTGCGGTGTACTCAACCGCAACGCGCTCTCGGTCAAGCTCAACGGGGCTAGATTGCCAGGAATCCGGGCCGCACTTCACTAGCAGGTTAAACAAAACTTTCTCCCTCCTTCACTGGACGCGACCTTCCGCCTAACGTTTGAGTTGGGCGGTAGCAGGCATAAATTTCTCAACAAACTTGTCGATGGCTGCTTGTTGCCTAGCAACGCTATCTTCGACAAGCTCGCGATAAGTGCGATCATCAAACTGTAGTTCCAGCTCAGCACGTACCGCAGACAGCACTGGGACAAGCAGCTTGCCGAGCGTCGCTGTGTCGTGGATGCACTCACGCATGAATACAAGATGCTTTGGCTGTAACGCTCCTACCACTTGGGCGCGACGTGCCAAAGCTTCAGCTATGCGCTTTTGCTCGAATTCAAAATTACCTTGGAGAATATTCCATCGGCGATCATCGACAACACCTTCAATGTTGTGTTGCTTAATCATTTCCAGGATACGGTCGCGTTCCTTTCCGAAGTCAGCGACTTGATTGTCGATAAGAGCAATTGCGCTCTTCTCACTCATAAGCTCGAAGCGGCGAGCAAATAGCTTTAGATAGAGCGCACCGAGTTCCGCTGTGAAGTGCACCATCGCCTGAATAGTCTCGGTTCTTGCGATCACATGGACCTTTGCGATGGCCGGCGCCTTTTCGATGTAATCAGAGGTGATTTGATCGTTCGGTAGATCAAAGTTTGCGAATCGGCTAACGGCATTCATTCCTGCGGCTACCGCCTCGGCGGCGGCCAGGAACACCTCTTTCCGAAGCGCCATTTCGCGATCCTTTGTCTTCTGCAATCGCTCGTGCTCGAACTGAGCGCGAAGACGCCGATCACCAGCACGGTTCGTGAGAGTGACCCCGCCGAGAGCAAAGAGCGCGCCGACAATGACGCCCCAGAAGGAGACTGGTATCGGTTCCAGAAAACGGACGAGATCGGCAAGCATAGTGGCTCTTCGGGGTATTCATCGGTGGTTGAGGGATAGCAGTGTCCCTGAAAGCACCGTGCGACAATGACTTTCGACGGTTATTGAGCACGAGAGCACTATGGGGATTGCTATCCCAGGATCGATACTGGAATTACGTGGTCAGGTTGTCAAGGCGTCAGGTTGTCAAGGCGGTAGAGTGGAATCATGACACTGATGAGGTCATGATCCGCTGCAATCGGGATCGGCGGTTTAAGGGTAGCGAACATCGCTGGGGGCTGCCGGGTAAAATCGAACGCTATTTGCGGCGCACGATCATGGATGTGCCACTGGCGGGGAAACGTTGCCTGGTCGAGATTGAGTATGCTCAGTTCTTCGTGCACAACAAAGCTCGGGTGGAGGGTCTATCGTTCGTGGCCCCAGGGCAGCGGGTCACAAGTGCCAAAGGGGTCAGCTTCGAATCACTTTTCTTTGGCTCGTTCATTTCGTTGTCGCCTTTGGAACAATGGCCAAAATGGGCCAGGCTAAATTTTATCCCCGCATGGCGGCGACCAAGTCACGCGCCATTTGACTCTGGGCATTCTCAGGCAATGACTTCCAGGCCGCGTTTTTGCACCAAGTGCAGCAACTTGAGAGCTGTGCCCGTGGGCTTCTTCTGTCCGATCTCCCACTTCTGCACCGTCGAAAGGCTGGTGTTCAGCAGGCGGGCAAAGACCGCCTGGCTGACCCGCGAAGCCTCGCGGATTTTTTTGATTTGCTCTGGGTCCAGCGGTTCGACCGGTGGCAGACACAGACGGTCGAATTCGCGCAGCGTGACCTGATTCATCACGCCAGCCTTGTGCAGTCCCTTGACCGTGTCGTGGACGGCTTCAAGAATCGCTGATTTGGTCTTGCGCATTGCAAACCTCCATCAATTCACCGGCATGCTGTGCCTGGTCGAGCGCCTGTGCTGTCAGTGACAGCAGGTGCGCTGCCAATGCCTTCAAGGCCTCTTCTTCGTCCTTGTCGATGTTGCTGCGCTCGCTCTTCTGGAAACCGAACACGAAAATCCAACGGTTCCCCTTGTTGCTGGCGACCAGTGTGCGAAAGCCGCCGCTCTTCCCTTGGCCAGGCCGCGCAATCCGTTTTTTTAGCAGCCCACCGCCGAGGTCAGCGTCATACAGTCCCGCCGTCATCTCCCGCACTGCCGCGCAGAGGCCGGGCGTTGTCAGCCCTTGTTTGCGTGCCCAACGGTCGAACCATCGGGTCTTGTATATCGCCATGCGCTGCCTCCCAAACTGTTTATAGCACTAAGTGCTATAGCAAGGCAAGCAGAAAGTCAGCACGCAGCCCGTTATGGTATTCCCATCATGTTACGTCGCCGCAACTCTCTTTATATGAAAGCGGATGTGTTGATATTGATCAGATATGCCGACCTGAAAAGTGATCGAGCGTCTGTTATTGGGAATACGCATCCGGTCATTGGGGTTGGCGTAGTGTGCGCAGTGCAAGCCGGTCGTTGGGTCACGGGGCCGAACTGCGCACCATCCATTTGCGCGCTTCCTCCAGCACCACCATCCCCAGCGCGAACGGAACCACGAACAGCCACACGTCCACAGGGATCGGCGCCGTGCCGAACACCGCGTTGCCCCACGGCGTGTAGTCTATCGCCAGGATCAGCGCGATTTCCAATGCGACTCCGGCAAAAATCAGCGGGTTGCCCAGCACTCCGGTGGAGAGGATGGAGCGGCTGGGGTTGCGGCACAGGAACACGTTCGCCACCTGCATTACGATGATCGCGCTGAGCGTGGCGGTGGTGGCTTGCAGGTAGAGGGTGCTGTCGTGCGGCAGCATCTGCCCGTACTGCCAGCCCGCGCCCTGCAGCACGTAGAAGAACGCGGCCAGCGCGGCTGTGGCTTCCAGCATCCCCAGGAATAGATAAGCCCGCAGTAGCAACCCCCAGTTGAGCAGGCGCTCGCCGCGGGCGCGCGGTGGGCGCCGCATTACGCCGGGGTCGGCTTTTTCGGCACCCAGCCCCAGCGCGGGCAGCATGTCGGTGCCGAGGTCCACCGCGAGGATCTGGATGATGGTGAGCGGCAGTGGAATCCTGAACAGGACGAAGGCGAGGTAGGGGATGAGTTCCGGGATGTTGGAGGTGAGGATGTAGGTGAGGAATTTGCGGATGTTGTCGAACACCGTGCGGCCTTCTTCGATGGCGTTGACGATGCTGGCGAAGTTGTCGTCGAGCAGGATCATGTCGGCTGCTTCTTTCGCCACGTCGGTGCCGCTAATGCCCATGGCGATGCCGATGTGGGCGTGCTTCAGGGCCGGAGCGTCGTTTACGCCGTCGCCGGTGACCGCGACGATATGCCCCTTGCCCTTGAGGGCTTGCACCACGCGCATTTTCTGGTCGGCGCCGACGCGGGCGAAAATGATTTCCGGGGCGTCCAGGGCGAGCTGCAACTGGATTCGGGAAAGGCGCGCGAGGGCATCGCCGCCGATCACGGCAGGCGTGTCCGAGCGGATGAGGCCGATCTCGCGCCCGATGGCCAAAGCGGTGTGGGGGTGGTCGCCGGTCACCATGATGACCTTGATGCCGGCGGCAAAGCATTTTTCGATGGCCGCCGGCACTTCCGGCCGCGGCGGGTCTTCCAGGCCGGCCAGGCCGGTCAGGACCAGCGCCTGCTCCAGACTGTCCTTGGCGTAGCCTTCCGCCACGGCGCGCTGCGCGAAGGCGAGAATGCGCAAGCCTTGCGCCGCCATCGCTTCCTGCGCCGCGACGAACTGCGCCCGAAATGCCGCGTCGAACGGCATGATTTGCCCGTCGATCAATACCTGCGCGCACAGAGGCAATACCGTTTCCGGCGCGCCTTTGGTGTGCAGGACCAACCCCTCCGCGGCGCGGCTCAGCACGGACATGCGTTTGCGGTCGGTGTCGAAGGGCACTTCGTCCACCTTGGGGCAGGTGGCCAAGTCGGGCAGGGCGCGCGCGGCCATCTCCGCCAGCGCCGCTTCCATCGGGTCGCCCAGCCAGCCGCCGCTGTCAGCGCGCTTGAGGTTGTGGCAGCGGTACGCCGTTTCGAAGAAGAGGCGGTAGCGTTCGCCATCCGCTTCACGTGGTTCGCAAAAACTCCCTCCCAGGAACAGCCGTTTCACGCTCATGCGGTTCTGCGTCAGGGTGCCGGTCTTGTCGGTGCAGATCACGGTGGTGGCACCCAGGGTTTCCACCGCGGGCAGGTGGCGGATCAGCGCGTTGCGGCGGGCCATGCGCTGGGTGGCCATGGCCAGCGCCAGGGTCACGGTGGGCAGCAGTCCTTCCGGCACGTTGGCGACGATGATGCCGATGGCGAAAATGAAGTTCTCCCAGAAAGACAGGCCCATAGCCTGGCCGATGAAGAAAAACACCACGCCGAGCAAGGTGGCCAGCCCCGCCACCATCCGGCTCAAGCGGGCAATCTCGCGCTGCAAGGGGGAGAGCGGCTCGCCGGCGGCCTGGGTGAGGTGGGCGATCTTGCCGAACTCGGTGTGCATGCCGGTCGCCACCACCAGCGCGCGCGCCTCGCCGGAAACCACGGCAGTCCCGGCGAGCAGCATGTTCCTGGCGCGGATCAGGTCTTCTTCGCCGGAGGGCGCAGTGTCGCGCGCCTTGGGCAGGGACTCCCCGGTCACCGTGGCGTTGTTGACGCGCACCCCGAACGCCTCGATCAAGCGGCAGTCCGCCGGCACGTTGTCGCCTTCCTTGAGCAGCAGGATGTCGCCCGGCACCAGGGCTTCTGCCGCGAGTTGCAGCGTCTCTCCCTGACGCACCGCGAGCACTTGCGCGGGCAGCAGCTTGCGCAGGGCAGAGATGGCTTTTTCCGCGCGGTATTCCTGCCAGAAGGAAAACAGGCCGTTGACCAGGATCACCCCGAGGATGGCGAAGCCCAATGCCGCCATGCCTTTGCCGGGATCGTTGGCTTCCGCCACGAAGGCGAGCGCCGCAGCCAGCCACAGGATGAGCGCGAAAAAATGGGTGAACTCGCGGCCGAAGCGCAGCGCCAGGTGCTCGCGCGGGGCTTCCTCCACACGGTTCGGGCCGTATTCGCCCAGGCGCCGCTCTGCTTCGGCGGGAGCCAGCCCCTGCGGGTCGCCGGCGAGGCTGGCGATGGCTTCGTCCGTGCTGAGTTGGTGAACCTTCATCGTGTGCCGGTCGGGGTATGTCGATATGTTAAACTTAGCCCAAAACCACCACGGATGATCGACATGTCTGGCAATACTCTCGGCAAGCTGTTCTGCGTCACCTCCTTCGGCGAATCCCACGGCCCGGCCATCGGCTGCGTGGTGGACGGCTGCCCGCCGGGGATGGAGCTGTCCGTGGAGGACATCCAGGCCGATCTCGACCGGCGCAAGCCCGGCACCTCGCGCCACGTTACCCAGCGCCGCGAGTCGGACACGGTGGAAATCCTCTCCGGCGTGTTCGAAGGCAAGACCACCGGCACGCCCATCGCGCTGCTGATCCGCAACGAAGACCAGCGCAGCAAGGACTACGGCAACATCGCCGAGACCTTCCGCCCCGGCCATGCCGACTACACCTACTGGCAGAAATACGGCATCCGCGACCATCGCGGCGGCGGGCGTTCATCGGCGCGGGAGACCGCGGTGCGCGTGGCGGCAGGCGCGGTGGCGAAGAAGTGGCTGCACGAGCGCTATGGCGTGACGATACGCGGCTACCTGTCGCAGCTCGGCCCCATCGAAGTGCCGTTCAAATCCTGGGACGTGGTGAACGAAAACCCCTTCTTCGCCGCGGACGCGAGCTACGTCGCGCAGCTTGAGGAATACATGGACGCCCTGCGCAAGTCGGGCGACTCCGTCGGCGCCAAAATCAGCGTGGTGGCCGAGGGTGTCCCGGTGGGCTGGGGCGAGCCGGTGTACGACCGGCTGGATGCCGACCTCGCCTACGCCTTGATGAGCATCAACGCGGTCAAGGGCGTGGAGATCGGCGACGGCTTCGCCTGCGTGGCGCAAAAAGGCACTGAGCACGGCGACGAAATGACCCCGCAAGGATTCCTCTCCAACCACGCCGGCGGGGTGCTGGGCGGCATCTCCAGCGGCCAGGACGTGGTCGCCCACATTGCCATCAAGCCCACTTCCAGCATCCGCCTGCCGCGCCGCTCCATCGACAAGGCGGGCCAGCCGGTGACTGTGGAAACCCACGGCCGCCACGACCCCTGCGTCGGCATCCGCGCCACGCCGATTGCCGAAGCCATGCTCGCCATCGTGCTGATGGACCATGCCCTCAGGCATCGGGCGCAGAACGCGGACGTGGTGTGCGCGACGCCGAAGATTCCGGGCAAAGTCGTCAAATAAGGAGATCGCCATGGGACTGCCGCAACACAGCGCCGCACACGTATCCCCCGAGCAGTATCTGGCGCAGGAGATGGCGTCCGAAACCCGCAGCGAATACCTCGCCGGCGAGGTGTTCGCCATGACCGGGGCCAGTTCGGCGCACAACATCATTTCCATGAACGTCGTTACGGCGCTGCGCAATCACCTGCGCGGCGGCCCGTGCCAGGCGTTCATGGTGGACATCAAGCTGCGGGTCGAAGCGGCCAATGCCTATTTCTACCCGGACGTGATGGTGACGTGCTCCGACAACGACCGTAAGAGCGCCTACGTCAAATCCGAACCGGTGCTGGTGGTGGAGGTGCTTTCCCCGAGCACGGCCCTGTTCGACCGCGACAAGAAGTTCGCCGCCTACCGGCAGTTGGCGAGCCTGCAGGAATACGTGCTGGTCGATTCGCAGCAGGCCGGCGTCGAATGCTATCGCCGCGGCGAGGGCGACGAGTGGATTTTGCACCCTTACGGCCCCGAGGAAACGGTGGCTCTGCATAGCGTGGGTCTGAGCTTGCCGGTCGAGGCGTTGTATCAAGACGCGCCGTTAGGCGAGGAGTAGCGCCGGCGCAGTCCCGCTGGCGCCGGCACTGCCCGCGTCGGCCCAACGCAAGCCTCTTTCCATGTCCAATCCGCTTCCCTACTGGCGCCTTTCCGGCTTCTATTTCTTTTACTTCGCCTTCGTCGGCGTGATGTCCCCCTATTGGGGCCTGTATCTCAAGTCGCTCGACTTCAGCGCGCTGCAGATCGGCGTGCTGATGTCGCTGCTGCAGGCGATGCGGATTTTCGCGCCGCACGTTTGGGGCTGGCTGGCGGACCATACCGGTAGGCGCGTGCCGATTGTGCAGGTGGCGGCGGGCGCGAGTCTGGCGGCTTTTGTCGGCGCGTTTTTCGGCAGCGGCTTTTTCTGGCTGTTCACGGTGATGGCGCTGATGAGTTTTTTCTGGAGCGCGTCCTTGCCGCTGGTGGAAGCCACCACGTTGAGCCATCTCGGGGATAGGACGGCGGGCTACGGGCGTATCCGGCTGTGGGGTTCGGTCGGGTTTATCGTGGCGGTGGTGGGCGCGGGCTATGTTCTGGACCTGGTGCCGATAGGCAAGCTGTTGTGGATCGTGCTCGGGTTTCTCGGCGGCATTGCCGTGTTCTCGCGCTTTATCCCGGAAGCGCCGTCGTCATTGCCGATTGCCGATCAGCAGACGGTGTGGCGCGTCATCAAGAAACCCGAGGTGTTGGCGCTGATTGCCGCGTGTTTCCTGATGTCCGCGGCGCACGGGCCGTATTACACGTTTTACTCGATCTACCTGGTGGAGCACGGCTACTCCAAGAGCAGCGTGGGTTGGCTGTGGGCGGTCGGGGTGATTTGCGAAATCGGCGTGTTCATCTGGATGCCGCACGTGCTGCGGCGGTTTTCGTTGCTGCGGGTATTGCAGTTCAGCTTCGCGATGGGGGCGCTGCGCTTTCTTGTCATCGGCTGGGGCGTGGAATGGTTCGGCCTGGTGCTGTTTGCGCAGACGCTGCACGCCTTCAGTTTCGGTGCTTATCATGCAGCGGCGGTAGCGTTGATCCACCATTATTTCCGCGGCAAGCACCAGGCGCGCGGCCAGGCCATTTATGCCAGCGTTTCTTTCGGTGCCGGCGGTACGCTGGGCAGTTTGTACAGCGGCTATGCATGGGAGTCGCTGGGGCCGCAACTGACCTTTACCATCGCAGCGGGCTTTGCATTTTTTGCGGCGCTGCTGCTGTTGCGGCTCAGGCCGGCTGCATACGCAGCGGCAGGTTAAACCGTTGCCACTTCGGGCTGGCTGCGGCGCAGCAGCGCGAGGAACTCGTCGGCCGGCATCGGTTTGGCGAAATAATAGCCCTGATATTCCCCGCATTTGAGGGAATCCAGGAACGCCAGTTGTCCGTTCGTTTCCACGCCTTCGGCGATGGTCAGCACGTCCAGGCTGCGCGCCATGGCGATCACGGCGGTGACGATGGCTGCATCGTCCGGGTCGCTGTTGATGTCGCGCACGAAAGACTGGTCGATCTTGAGTTTGTGCACCGGGAAGCGTTTCAGGTAGCTCAGGCTGGAATAGCCGGTGCCGAAGTCGTCCACCGACAGCCGCACGCCCATCTCGTGCAGTTTCTCCAGCGTGACTACGGTCTTCTCGGCCTGGTGCATGATGGTGCTCTCGGTGATTTCCAGTTCCAGGTAGCGCGGATTCAGCCCGGAGTCGGTCAGCGCCTGCGTAATCGTTTCCAGCAGATTGGCCTGCCTGAACTGGCGCGGCGAAAGGTTTACCGCCACAGGGATGGGAGCGCATCCGGCGTCTTGCCACGCCTTGTTTTGCGCGCAGGCGGTGTGCAGGACCCATTCGCCGATGGGTACGATCAAACCGGTTGCCTCGGCCAGCGGGATAAAACGTGCCGGCGCGACGGACCCCAGTCCTTCGTCGTGCCACCGAATCAAGGCTTCCGCGCCGATGATGCGCCCGCTCGGGATGTCTACCTGGGGCTGGTAATGCAGCGTGAAGTGCTTCCGGGCCAGGGCGTGGCGCAAGCGGCCTTCCAGCTCCAGGCGCTCGGAGGTGTGAGTGTTCATTTCGGCTACGAAATAGTGGTGAGCGTTGCCCCCGTCCTGCTTGGCCTGGTACATGGCGATGTCGGCGTTTTTCAATAACTCGTCGATGTCTTCCACGTCGAACGGATAGACGGAAATCCCGATGCTGGCGCTGACGTATATTTCCCGATTGTCCACGAGCAGGGGCTGGGACAGTGCATCCCGGATCTTCTGCGCGGCAGCGGTTATCTGCGATACGTCGTGCACCCCTTCCAGAACGACGGTGAATTCGTCGCCGCCGAGGCGCGCAATAGTGTCCACGTTGCGCAGGAAATGCCGCAGGCGCTCCGCCACCCCTTGCAGCACGCGATCTCCAACGGGGTGTCCCAGGGTATCGTTGATTTCCTTGAAACGGTCCAGATCGATGAACATCAACGCCAGCAGGGTCTCGTTGCGCTTGGCGCGCCCCATGGCCTGCTCCAGCCGGTCGCGGAACAGGTTGCGATTGGGCAGGCCGGTGAGCACATCGTACTGCGCCAGATAAGAGAGGCGTTCCACGGCGTCTTTGCGGACGTCCAGCATGGCGTTGAACTGGTCGGCGACCTCGGCGATTTCTTCCGGGCCGCTCACCGCGACGCGGGTGCCGAGTTCCCCTTGCGCGATGGCTTTGGCGGCGTCGGAGATGGCGCGTATCGGCCGCTCTATCCTGCGGCTGAAAAAATAGGCCAGCGCCGCGACGGCCAGCACCATGATCGATCCGATCGCGGCGTTGCGCACGGCATAGCTGCTGATGTCGGAAAACAGCGCATCGCGCGGAATGCCGGCGACGGCGGACCAGTCCGTGCCGGGAATGGTGGTAAAGCCGTACAGGCGGGTGACATGGTCCACGCCGGTGGATTCGGTCTGCCCGATTTTGCGCGCCAGCACGGCCTCGACGATGGGGGTGCCGCGGATGATTTTTCCCACCCATTTTTCCGCTTCCGCGGAGCGGGCGATCACCGTTCCTGCGGAATCCATGATGCCGATCATGGTTCCCGCCGGCAGCGTCGCGTTGCGCACGATAGGGGTGAAGCTCACCAGGTCGATGGGCAGCGCGAGCAGGCCGCTGATCGTGCCATGCTCGTCGTGCAGCGGAAAGGCCAGCACCGATACCCATTTGCCGGTGATGGGGCCGACGAAAGGTTTGCCCAGCACCAGCCGGTTTTCGCTCATGGCGCGCCGGAACCATTCGGTGTCGGCGAAGGATACCGGCTTCCCTCCCGGTTGCGGGACCGCCGAGCAGATTACGTTGCCCGAAGTGCCGATCACGCCGATGTTGGCGAACCTTGGATTCAAGTCATGCAGATCGGCAAAGATGGGATCGCAGCGCTGCGGGTCAACGGCGCGAACCAGCGGACGCTGCGCAACGCGCTGCATCAGTTCCTCCGTGTCTTTGAGAAAGTGTTCCGTGTCGGAGGCCGTGATCTGGGCCAGCGCCAAGCTCGATGCGTTGACCTGGCGCGCGTTATTTTCCGCGTCGTGATACAGGTCGTAGCCGAGCAAAGTGACCAGGGGAATGGCGACTGCGAGAACTAGCGCGAAAAGGTGTGTGCGGATCGACCAGGGGTTTTGCATGAAACGTCTCGGCGGGGTTGGGGCCGTGTTTTTTTGGTTCATCGAATCAGGGTAAGCGCAGAGATCGGTGCGCTTATGTTACGCGCAGTCGGTTGAAAACGGCAATGCCGGCGCCACTTCTACAACAGCGGTGCGTGCGAGAAAACTAGCCGCGCGGCGCATAGCATGGATATAATTGAAATTTTAGGTTTGTTTTCGATGGGCAAGCAGACGCTTTACGACAAATTGTGGCTAAGCCACGTGGTGCACGAAGAACTCGACGGCACGGCGCTGTTGTATATCGACCGCCATCTGGTGCATGAAGTCACCAGCCCGCAGGCTTTCGAAGGCTTGCGTATGGCCGGGCGCCGTCCTTGGCGCGTCGCCGCCAATCTCGCGGTGGCGGACCACAACGTGCCGACCACGGACCGCAGCAAAGGCATCGCCGATCCGGTATCGCGTTTGCAAGTCGATACGCTGGATCGGAACTGTGCCGAGTTCGGCATCACCGAATTCAAGATGGACGACCCGCGCCAGGGCATCGTGCACGTGATCGGGCCCGAGCAGGGCGCAACCTTGCCCGGCATGACGGTGGTGTGCGGCGACTCGCATACCAGCACGCACGGGGCGTTTGCCGCGCTGGCGTTCGGCATCGGCACGTCCGAGGTGGAACACGTGCTGGCCACGCAATGCCTGCTGATGAAAAAGGCCATGTCCATGCAGGTCGTGGTGGAAGGCGAATTGGGGCGCGGAGTGACGGCGAAGGACGTCGCGCTCGCCATCATCGGCGAAATCGGCACGGCGGGCGGCACCGGCTACGCCATCGAATTCGCCGGGTCGGCCATACGCGCGCTCAGCATGGAAGGGCGCATGACTTTGTGCAACATGGCCATTGAGGCGGGCGCGCGCGCCGGCATGGTGGCGGTGGACGACACCACCATCGATTACATCGAGGGCCGCCCCTTCGCGCCCAAAGGCGAGCTGTGGGACAAGGCCGTGGCGAGCTGGCGTACCCTTACCAGCGATCCCGAAGCCCGCTTCGACAAGGTGGTGCGTCTCGACGCCGCCGCGATTGCGCCGCAGGTGACCTGGGGCACTTCGCCGGAAATGGTCGTCAGCGTAAACGGCAAAGTCCCCGATCCCGCCATGGAGAGCGATCCCGTCAAGCGCGGCAGCATCGAGCGCGCGCTCGCCTACATGGGGCTGGCGCCGAACACGCCGATCACCGCGATCGCCATCGACAAGGTGTTCATCGGTTCCTGCACCAATTCCCGCATCGAAGACCTGCGCGCCGCTGCGGCGGTGGTGCAGGGCCAGCATGTCGCGCCCAACGTCAAGCTCGCCATGGTGGTGCCGGGTTCCGGGCTGGTGAAGCAGCAGGCGGAGCGCGAGGGGCTGGACCGGATATTCATGGACGCAGGTTTCGAATGGCGCGACCCGGGCTGCTCCATGTGCCTGGCGATGAATGCCGACCGCCTGGAGCCGGGCGAGCGTTGCGCCTCCACCAGCAACCGCAATTTCGAGGGCCGTCAGGGACCGGGTGGACGGACTCATCTGGTGAGCCCGGAAATGGCCGCTGCCGCGGCGATTGCCGGGCATTTCGTGGATGTCGGAAGTCGTTGAACTACGCGTTTTTCGGAGGTAACAACATGTTCAAGAAAATCACGGTTCTGATTTGTGCTGCCGCAGTATTTTTCCTTGCCGGCTGCAATACGATGCAGGGCTTGGGCAAAGACGTCTCCAAGCTGGGCGGCAAGATCGAGCAAAAAGCAGAAGAGAAGAAAAAGTAATCGATGGATAAATTCACCCAACTCACCGGCTTGGTGGCACCGATGGACCGCGCCAATGTGGACACCGACGCCATCATTCCCAAGCAGTTCCTGAAATCCATCAAGCGCAGCGGCTTCGGCCCCAACCTGTTCGACGAATGGCGCTATCTGGACCACGGCGAGCCGGGAATGGATAACTCCAAGCGCCCGCTGAATCCCGATTTCGTGCTCAATCGGGCGCGTTATCGGGGGGCTTCCGTGTTGCTGGCGCGTGAAAACTTCGGCTGCGGGTCGAGTCGCGAGCATGCGCCGTGGGCGCTTGCGGACTACGGCTTTCGCGCCATCGTCGCGCCCAGCTACGCCGATATTTTTTACAACAACTGCTTCAAGAACGGCCTGCTGCCTATCGTGCTGGATGCAGCGACGGTCGATAAACTGTTCCGGGAAGCAGCGGCCAACGAGGGCTACCGCCTGGCGATAGACCTGGAGGCGCAGACCGTTACTACCCCGGGCGGCGTGTCGTTCCGCTTCGAAATCGGCGAGTTCCGCAAGTATTGCCTGCTGAACGGGTTGGACGACATCGGTTTGACGCTGCGCCACGTGGACAAAATCCATGCATACGAGGAGCGGCGGCGGCAGGAAGCGCCGTGGTTGTTTACGTAGAAATTGTTGAAAGATAGATCATGAAAATCGCAGTTTTGCCGGGCGACGGCATAGGTCCAGAAGTCACCGCGCAGGCGGTCAAGGTGTTGCGGGCGCTGGCCAGCGACGGCCTGAAAATCGAGATGGAGCATGCGCCCATAGGCGGCGCCGGCTACGACGCCGCCGGCGATCCGTTGCCCGAGTCCACCCTCAGGCTCGCGCGCGATGCGGATGCGGTGCTGCTGGGCGCAGTCGGCGGTTACCAGTACGACAAGTTGCCGCGTCCGCAGCGTCCGGAACAGGGCTTGCTGCGCATACGCAAGGAACTCAACCTGTTCGCCAACCTGCGCCCGGCGTTGCTCTATCCGGAGCTTGCAGCCGCATCGACTCTGAAGCCGGAAGTGGTGTCTGGGCTCGACTTGATGATCGTGCGCGAACTCACCGGCGATCTTTATTTCGGCCAGCCGCGCGGCATACGCAGAAACGAGTCGGGCGAGCTGGAAGGCTACAACACCATGACTTACACCGAATCCGAAATCCGCCGCGTCGCGCACGTCGCTTTCGGGATCGCCATGAAACGCGGCAAGAAGCTCTGTTCGGTGGACAAGGCCAACGTGCTGGAAACCAGCGAGCTGTGGCGCGAACTGGTGATCGAAGTGGGCGCGCAATACCCCGAAGTGGAGCTGTCGCACATGTACGTGGACAACGCCGCGATGCAGTTGGTGCGCAATCCCAAGCAGTTCGACGTGATGCTCACCGGCAACATTTTCGGCGACATCCTGTCCGACGAAGCTTCCATGCTGACCGGCTCCATCGGCATGCTGCCGTCGGCGTCCCTGGACGACAAGAACAAGGGCATGTACGAGCCGAGCCACGGCAGCGCCCCGGACATCGCGGGCAAGGACGTCGCCAATCCGCTGGCGACGATATTGTCGGTGGCGATGATGCTGCGCTACAGCTTCGACAACGAAGCCGCCGCGCAGCGTGTGGAGCAAGCGGTGAAGCGCGTGCTGCAGCAGGGCTACCGCACCGTCGACATTCATGTCGAGGGAACGCGCAAGGTGGGTACGGAACAAATGGGAGATGCGGTCGCCGCCGCTTTCTAAAAACGGGTTTTCGGCTTCTAAACAAAATGTAACGGCCGCTGGCTAAATATCCCGGTAATTTGTCCGTTAAGCGTAAATACGACGATTTAAACCGGGTGGCCGGCGAGGCTGTTAGGTCACGAGGATGGATCAATGAGCAAGAAATTCAATGTTGCAGTGGTGGGCGCGACCGGCGCCGTAGGCGAAACCATGCTGTCTATCCTGGAGGAGCGCAACTTCCCGGTGGGCGAGATATTCCCCCTGGCTTCCAGCCGTTCGGCCGGATCCAAGGTGACTTTCAAGGGCGAGCAGGTGACGGTGCTGGATCTTGCCACCTTCGACTTCAGCCGTGCGCAGATCGGCCTGTTCTCCGCCGGCGGCAGCGTTTCCGAGGAATACGCGCCGAAGGCTGCCGCGGCCGGCTGCGTGGTGATCGACAACACCGCTCACTTCCGCTACGACGACGATATCCCCCTGGTGGTGCCAGAGGTCAATCCGCACGCCATCGCCCAATACAAGAATCGCGGCATCATCGCCAACCCCAACTGTTCCACCATCCAGATGCTGGTGGCCCTGAAGCCGATCCACGACGCGGTCGGCATCGCCCGCATCAACGTCGCCACCTACCAGGCGGTTTCCGGCACCGGCAAGGAAGCCATCGAGGAGTTGGTCGGGCAGACCCTCGCCATCTTCAACCAGACGGAAGTGAAGGTCGAGGTTTATCCCAAGCAGATTGCTTTCAACGTGCTGCCCCAAATCGACGTGTTCCAGGACAATGGTTACACCAAGGAAGAAATGAAAATGGTGTGGGAGACCAACAAGATCATGGAAGACGACAGCATCATGGTGAATCCCACCGCGGTGCGCGTTCCCGTGTTCTACGGGCATTCCGAAGCGTTGCACATAGAAACGCGCAAGAAAATCACCGTGGACGAGGCAAGGAAGTTGCTCGAAAACGCTCCGGGCGTCGTGCTATACGACGAGCGCAAGCCGGGTGGTTATCCCACCCCGGTCACCGAAGGCGCCGGCCACGACCCGGTGTTCGTGGGCCGCATCCGCGAGGACATCTCCCACCCAATGGGGCTGGACCTGTGGGTGGTCGGCGACAACGTGCGCAAGGGAGCGGCGCTCAATAGTGTGCAGATTGCGGAAATTCTGATTGAAAAATACCTGGGTTAGCCCGTGATCTGATGTTTACGTTTAGCTTGCATCACTAAAGTCATGATGTTATGTTAATTAGTCTTTGAAGACTTAGAGATCGTTGAGGGTGGCATGACGTATAACACTAGTGTTAGAACATGGCTGTCTGTCGGGGCGCTTTCGCTCCTTCCGCTGGCGGCCTATCCGGCCGGGCTGGGCAAACTCACGGTAACGTCTTCATTGGGACAGCCGCTCAGGGCAGAGATCGAGGTGATCGCGGATCCGAAGGAGGATGTTGCCTCCATCACCGCCCGCATGGCTGCCCAGGATGCCTTCAAAGAGGCGAGAATCGAGCGTGCGGCGGTACTCTCCGGCGTCAAGTTCAGCGTCGAAAAAAGAGCCAACGGCGAAACCTACCTGAAGATCAGCTCGGTGCGCCCGATCGACGATCCTTTTCTCGACATGCTGATCGAACTCAACTGGTCTTCGGGGCGGTTGTTGCGGGAATACACGGTCTTGCTCGATCCGCCCGGCTTCGCCGAGCAGAAGCCGGTGGCGCCGGTGGCCGTGCCTTCGGTTCCGGCCCAGGCAGTTGCGCCCGTAGCCAAGGAAGAGGCGGCGGCGGCGCCGAAGCCGGCGCCAGTGGCCCAAGCGCCTGCGCCATCCGGCAAACCCGCCAAGGGGGATGCGAAACGTGCACCTACCCCTGCCGAGCAGACTTTCCCCAAAGCACAGCCCGAGCAACCCGCGGCGGTAGCTATGCCGCCGGAGTCCGGCCAGGACACCTACGGTCCGGTGAGAAAGGGCGACACGCTCACGCAAATCGCATCGGACATGCTGGATACGATTCCCGAGGGCGTCAGTCTTGAGCAGATGTTGGTTGGCCTCTACGAGCGCAACAAAGGTGCGTTCGCCGGCAACAACATGAACCGCTTGAAGACGGGACAGATACTGCATGTCCCGGAAGCCGACAAGTTGTCGTCGTTAGGCCGCAAGGACGCCGCGCGCGAAATCAAGCTGCATGCCGCCGACTGGAATGCCTACCGGCAGAAACTGGCTGGCGCTGTAGCCGAGGCTGCCCCGGAAAAAGGCGCTGCCAAGCAAACGGCCACCGGCAAGATTACCTCCAGGGTCGAGGAAAAGGCTGCCGCACCCGCGGCGCCGGCCAAGGACGTGCTGAAATTGTCCAAGGGTGAAGCCGTGGTTGCCGGCAAGTCTGGCGCCGGCGCTGCCGCCAAGGAAGGCAAGGGACTTCAGGACAGAATCCGCTCCCTCGAAGAGGAGGCCACGGCCAGGGAAAAAACGGTCAAGGATGCCAACGAGCGTATCGCCGCGCTGGAGAAGAACATCCAGCAAATGCAGCAGTTGCTGGAGATCAAGAGCAAGAACCTGGCGGAATTGCAAAGCCAGTCGGCGGCCAAGCCTCAAGCTCCTGTGGCAGCGCCGGCCCCCAGCCCGGTTCCGCCACCGGCCCCCGTTGCCGAAGTGAAGCCGACCCCGGCGGTCGAACCGGCACCGGTTGTGCCGCCGAAGGCGACTGAGCCTGCCGTCGAACCAAAGCGTGCCGTGGTCGTGCCGCCTGCGCAGCCGGAGCCCGAATGGTACGAAGCCATCCTGTCCAACCCGTTGTACCTGGGCGGCGGTGTGGCGGCCGTCCTGCTGGGTGGGCTGCTGTGGCTGATGGCCGTCGGCAAGAAGCGGCGCAAGAGCCTCACCACTTTTGAAGATTCCATCATGACTGGCGGCGATCTGAAAGCGAACACCGTTTTCGGGGAAGCCACCGGCGGCGTGATCGATACCGGCGACACTTCGTTCCTGACCGACTTTAGCCAGGCCGGGCTGGGCACGATAGACACCAACGATGTCGACCCGATTGCCGAGGCCGAGGTCTACATGGCGTATGGGCGGGACGCGCAGGCCGAGGAAATCCTCAAGGAGGCGATGCACAAGGATCCTAGCCGCCATGAGATACAGGTCAAGTTGCTGGAAATTTATGCCGGACGCAAGAACGTGATTGCCTTTGAAACGCTGGCGAGCGAGCTCTATGCAGCCGTCGGCGGCCAAGCCAGCCCGCTCTGGGAGAAAGTCTCCGAGATGGGACGGCAACTGGATTCCGATAATCCCCTTTACAGTGGGGGCGCTCCGGTCATGCCCACCGCCAGGCCGGTTGAGAGCAAAACCGCAGCGGCAGAGGCGGTGACGGCAGCAGCAGTGGCAGCCGGCCTGCTTGCAACCGAGGAAGCGGCAGAGCCATCGCCCGCGGCAGAACCAGAGCAGCGGCCGGCAGAATTCGATGAACCGCGTTTCGACCTGCCGCCGGAAACGCAGGCCGAAGCCGTGGGCACGGTGACGGAAGAGGCCGCCCTGGAGTTCGATCTGGATCTGGCCGTTCCCCCGAGCGCTACGCCTGAAGTTGCGCAGCCAGCCGAGGAAACGCTGGATGCCGAAATGGGTCTGACACTCGATCTCGACACCATCATTCCGCAGGCGGTGGAAAAGCAGTCCATGCAGGAACGCGGCGCTCCGGCGGTCGGAGAGGAAGTTGCAGAACCCGTCGCGGAGCCGGATCTGGAGGAAGCCCTGGCTTTCGATCTGGCTGGCGTCCAGGACGTTGGCTCGATCAAGCCCGCTGCGGCAAGTGAGCAGGAACCGGAGATCAAGTTCGAAGAACCCCAGGAGAGCCCCCTGGACTTCGATTTCGGCTTGGACGAGGAACCGCAGCCGGCCGCAGGTATTGCGCTGGAAGAAGCACATTCCCAGATAGACTTCACCGGGCTCAGCCTTGATCTGGATGAAACTCCGGTTGAGGCTGAGGCCCCATCCGAAGCTGCGGATGGTGTCGACGATCAGTGGCAGCAAGTGTCCACCAAGCTCGATCTGGCCAAGGCCTACATCGAGATGGGCGACAAGGAAGGTGCGCGCGAGATACTGCAGGAAGTCATCCAGGAAGGCGATGCGCAGCAGCAGGGCGACGCCAAGGCATTGGTGTCAGGGCTGGCCTGATTCTGAGCTGCGCGGGGCCGGCGTCTGGCCCCGCGCAGCTCATCCGCTGTACGCGAAACCTCGTGGTTCTTCATCCCGCTACCAGAATCCTGCTTTTTGTCATCTGTGCTGTCGCGCTGCAGTGGCTGCATCACGCCGCCCTGGCGGGGCTGACCGCGGCGCTGCTGGTTTTGCTCGCACAGTTGCGGGTGCGCGAGTTTGCAGTCCTCATGCGCCGCGCCCGCTTTCTTCTGTTTTCCCTCGCAACCATCTATTCCTTCGCCACCCCCGGTGAAAATGTCCTGCCCGCCTGGGGCGCAATGAGCCCAAGCGTCGAAGGTATTCAATCGGGGGCGCTGCAGGCATGGCGGCTGGCGGTTCTGTTGGCAGCTCTGGCGCTGCTGCTGGGCACCGCTACACGGGAAAAATTGCTGGCCGGGCTGTATGCGCTGCTGTGTCCATTCAAGTTTCTTGGCGTCGACGCGGAGCGCATCGCGGTGAGGCTTTGGCTCACCCTGCACTACGCCGAAGGCGCTGCCCGTCCCAAGGGTGCGGCGTGGCTGCCGAGCATGCGGCAGGCGCTCGAACCCAGCCCTGCGGCCGCCTCCGTAGTGACCTTGGAGGCGTCGCCGCTGGGTTGGCCGGATGTCGTGGCCCTGCTCGCCGCGCTCGGCCTTGCCGTCGGGATGGTCGCGTGAGAATCGCGCTTGGCCTCGAATACGACGGCAGCGGTTTCTGCGGCTGGCAGAGCCAAGCATCGGGCTGTGCGGTCCAGGATGCGCTGGAACGCGCGCTGTCTTCGATCGCGGGCCATCCCGTAGGCGTGGTCACGGCGGGGCGCACCGATGCCGGCGTTCATGCGGTGGCCCAGGTGGTGCATTTCGATACTGCGGCCGAGCGTCCCGACAGCGCCTGGGTGCGCGGCGCCAACGCGCTGCTCCCGGACAGCGTCGGCGTGTTGTGGGCGCGGCCGGTCGAGGAGGAGTTTCATGCGCGTTTTTCCGCGCGCGAGCGCTGCTACCGCTACGTATTGCTCAATCACCCGGTGCGCCCGGCCCTGCTTGCCGGGCGCGTCGGCTGGTTCCATGCCCCGCTCGACGTCGCCCTGATGCGCGAGGCGGCGCTGCTGCTGGTGGGGGAGCACGATTTCAGCGCCTTCCGCGCTGCCGAGTGTCAGGCGAAATCCCCCGTCAAGGATTTGCGCCGAATCGAAATCGTGCGCAAGGACGATTTCATCCTGTTCGAGTTTTGTGCCAGCGCTTTCCTGCATCACATGGTGCGCAACCTGGTCGGCAGTCTGGTATACGTCGGCAAGGGCAAGCACCCACCCGGCTGGATGCGGGAACTCCTGGCGAGCCGCAACCGGGTCAATGCGGCACCGACCTTCAGCGCCCACGGCTTGTATCTGACCGGCGTAGGCTACGAGGCGCACTGGGGGCTGCCGCAGAGCGCTTCCCCGGCGCGTGCACCGTGGCTCGCGCCGTAACTCCTTCGCGCTTCGCTTCCTTTCGATATAAAATTGGTGTTTGGCTCCTGGCGAGCAGGTAGCGAACACCGGAACACCCTATGACCCGAGTCAAGATCTGCGGCATCACCCGCCCCGAGGACGCATTGGCCGCCGTGCGTCTCGGCGCCGATGCCATCGGCCTGGTGTTTTATGCCAAGAGCCCGCGCCATGTGTCGCCGCAGCAGGCGCTGGAAATCACCCGCGTGCTGCCGCCGTTCGTCAGCAGTGTCGGATTGTTCGTGAATCCGGCGCCGTCCGAGGTGGAGACGGTTCTGCAAACGCTGCACTTGGACCTGCTGCAGTTCCATGGCGAGGAGCCCGCGGAGCTGTGCCGGCACTTCCGCGTGCCCTATGTCAAAGCGGTGCGCGTCAAACCGGGGCTGGATTTGGTACAATACGCGGCTTCCTACCGCGATGCCCGCGGCCTGCTGCTGGATGCCTTTGTCGAAGGCGCGCACGGCGGCACCGGCCAATCCTTCGACTGGGAACTGATCCCCGCCGGATTGCCCATGCCGGTGGTACTGTCGGGCGGCCTGGATGCAGCAAACGTGGCTGCGGCGATCAAGCAAGTCCGGCCCTGGGCGGTGGACGTGTCGAGCGGGGTGGAGTCGGCGAAAGGAATCAAGGACGCGGCCAGGATGGCGGCGTTCATGCAAGGAGTGCGCGATGCAGATGTATGATTTGCCGGACGAGAAGGGGCATTTTGGCCCCTACGGCGGGCTGTTCGTGGCGGAGACGCTGATGGAGGCGCTGACCGAGCTGCGCCGGCAGTATGAACATTTCCGCGAGGATGCGGAGTTCCAGGCTGAGTTCGCCCGCGAACTGAAGCATTTCGTCGGCCGCCCCAGCCCGATATACCACGCCAAACGCTGGTCCGAGCATCTCGACGGCGCGCAGATCTACCTCAAGCGCGAGGACCTCAACCACACCGGCGCGCACAAGGTCAACAACACCATCGGCCAGGCGCTGCTGGCGCGGCGCATGGGCAAGCCGCGCGTGATCGCGGAAACCGGGGCCGGCCAGCATGGCGTTGCGACGGCCACGGTGGCGGCGCGCTACGGCATGGAGTGCGTGGTGTACATGGGTTCCGAGGACGTCAAGCGCCAGGCGTCCAACGTCTACCGCATGAAGCTTCTCGGGGCGACCGTGGTACCCGTCGAGTCCGGCTCGAAAACGCTCAAGGACGCGCTCAACGAAGCCATGCGCGACTGGGTCACCAACGTGGAAAACACCTTCTACATCATCGGCACTGCGGCAGGCCCCCATCCCTATCCCATGATGGTGCGCGACTTCCAGACCGTGATCGGACACGAAGCCAAAACGCAAATGCCGGAACTGGCCGGGCGCCAGCCGGACGCGCTGATCGCCTGCGTCGGCGGCGGCTCCAACGCCATCGGCCTGTTCCACCCCTACCTCAAAGACGAAAAGGTGCGCCTGATCGGCGTCGAGGCCGCGGGGCTGGGACTCTCCAGCGGCAAGCACGCAGCGCCGCTTTCCGCGGGCACGCCGGGCGTGCTGCACGGCAACCGCACCTACCTCATGCAGGACGCGAACGGCCAGATCATAGAGACACATTCCATCTCGGCCGGGCTCGACTACCCCGGCGTCGGCCCCGAGCATTCCTGGCTCAAGGACAGCGGCCGCGCCGAGTACGTGGCGGTGACCGATGCCGAGGCGCTGCAGGCGTTCCACGACCTGTGCCGTTTCGAGGGCATCATTCCGGCGCTGGAATCCAGCCACGCCCTGGCCTATGCCGCCAAGCTCGCACCCACCATGGCGCGTGACAAGGTGCTGCTGGTCAACCTATCGGGGCGCGGCGACAAGGACATGAACACGGTGGCGGAACTGTCCGGCATCAAGTTTTAAGATGGGGAAACATGACAAGCTTCTGCTCCAGATATTGCGCGGAGCATCGGATAGCAATATCGCATTTGATGATTTGTGCAGTCTACTGGGCCATTTAGGATTTGAGCAGCGGACGCGCGGCAGTCACCATGTCTTTAGAAAATCGGGCGTGGCGGAGTTGGTCAACTTGCAGCGGGATGGTGCCAAGGCCAAGTCTTATCAAGTTCGGCAGGTTCGCGCCGTGGTGCTGAAATACCGGTTAGGAGATGACGCATGCAAAAGTACGAAATAATTATTTATTGGAGTGATGAAGATCAGGTTTTCATTGCCGACGTGCCGGAGCTTCCAGGTTGTATGGCGCATGGGGGCACTCATGAAGCAGCGTTGTCCAATGCCAAACAGGCAGTTCAGCTATGGATGGATACAGCATTGGAATTTGGCGATGCGGTGCCGGAACCCAAAGGCCATCGATTGATGTTTGCATAACCGTGGCCACTGGGCGTTTCGACCAAAGAGGTTCATGAAATCAAGCGCCTGGATTTAGATTTTTTTGAAGAAGACTGACAATGAGCCGTATTGGTAAAACTTTTGAGGCTCTTAAGGCCCACGACAAGAAAGCCCTGATCCCCTTCATCACGGCCGGCGATCCCGAGCCCGCGCTCACCGTGCCGCTCATGCACGCTCTGGTCGAGGCCGGGGCCGACATCATCGAGCTTGGGGTGCCTTTTTCCGACCCCATGGCGGACGGGCCGACCATACAGCGCGCCAGCGAGCGGGCGCTGCAGCACGGCACCGGGTTGCGCGACGTGTGCGCCATGGTGGCGGAATTCCGCAAGACCGACACCGCCACGCCGGTGGTGTTGATGGGCTATGCCAACCCCATCGAATGCCTGGGCTACGAGGCATTCGCGGCTTTGGCGGCGAGCAGCGGGGTGGATGGCGTGCTTACGGTGGATTATCCGCCGGAGGAATGCGGCGATTTCGTCGAGCAGCTTTCGCGTCGCGGCATAGACCCGATTTTCCTGCTCTCGCCCACCACGCCCGATGCCCGTTTTGAACGGGTCGCGCAGTTGGCGCGGGGTTTCGTCTACTATGTTTCGCTAAAGGGCGTGACCGGCGCGGCCAATCTCGACCTCACGGAAGTCGCGCAAAAGATCCCCCGAATCAAGGCCCATTGCGGCTTGCCGGTGGGCGTGGGTTTCGGCATCCGCGACGCGGCGACGGCCAAGGCGGTGGCGGCTTTCGCCGATGCCGTGGTGATCGGCAGCCGCATCGTGCAGGAAATTGAGAATTCGCCCAGGGACGCGCTGCTCGCCAACGTTGCGGCATTCGTGAAGACCATTCGGGTCGCCATCGACGAGAAGTAACGGGCGCTTGACGGCTTCAAGCGCCGATAGCCACTAGAGGATATGCAATGAGCTGGTTCCAAAAACTGCTGCCCCCCAAGATCAAGCGCAAGGTGACGGGCGAGACCAAGAAGGCCGTTCCGGAAGGCCTGTGGAGCAAGTGCCCGACCTGCGAGGCGGTGCTCTACCGGGCCGACCTGGAGAAGAATCTGGAAGTCTGCCCCAAGTGCAACCACCACAATCGCGTCGGGGCGCGAACCCGGCTCGATTTGCTGCTCGACCCGGAAGGGCGCTACGAAATCGGCGCGGAAGTCCTGCCGGTGGACAGCCTCAAGTTCAAGGACAGCAAGCGCTATGCCGACCGCATCGCCGATGCCCAGATCGACACCGGCGAAACCGATGCGCTGGTGGTCATGCAGGGCAGCGTGAAATCCGTCCCGCTGGTGGTCGCCGCTTTCGAATTCAAGTTCATGGGCGGGTCCATGGGCTCTGTGGTGGGCGAGCGCTTCGTGCGCGGCGTGCAGGCGTGCGTCGAGCAGAATCTGCCGTTCGTGTGCTGCTCCGCCAGCGGCGGGGCGCGCATGCAGGAGGGATTGTTTTCGCTGATGCAGATGGCGAAGACCAGCGCCGCCCTGACGCAGCTCTCGGCCGCCCGCCTGCCGTTCATTTCCGTTCTCACCGACCCGACCATGGGCGGTGTTTCGGCGAGTTTCGCCATGCTCGGCGACGTCATCGTGGCGGAACCGAACGCGCTGATCGGTTTCGCCGGGCCGCGCGTGATCGAGCAAACGGTGAGGGAAACGCTGCCGGACGGATTCCAGCGTTCCGAATTCCTGCTGCAGCACGGCGCCATCGACCTCATCGTGGATCGGCGCCAGTTGCGCGACAAGCTGGCCAGCCTGATCACGCAAATGATGCGCCAGCCGGTTTCCGTTTAGTGCCAACGGAGTCCTGAGTCCTGAGTCCCGAGTCGCAAACACGGGCGACTCTACCCGAGTGGCTCGCCTATCTGGAGCAGTTGCACCCGACCACCATCGAGTTGGGGTTGGAGCGGGTGAATCTGGTCAAAAACGCCCTCGGGCTTGCGCCCAACTTTCCCGTCATCAGCGTCGGCGGCACCAATGGCAAAGGTTCGACCTGCGCCATGCTGGAAGCCGTCCTCGACGCCGCCGGCTACCGTGTCGGCTGTTACACCTCGCCTCATCTGCTTAGCTACAACGAACGCGTGCGGGTAGGGCGGCAGCAGGTTTCGGACGCCGACTTGTGCCGCGCCTTCGCGGCGGTGGAAGCGGCGCGCAATGGCACCAGCCTGACCTATTTCGAGTTCGGCACCCTCGCGGCGCTGTGGCACTTCGCACAAGCCGGGATCGACGTGGCGGTGCTGGAAGTCGGCCTGGGCGGCCGTCTCGACGCGGTCAACGCGTTCGATGCCGATTGCGCCGTGCTTACCAGCGTGGCGCTGGACCACATGGATTACCTGGGCGACACGCGCGACGCCATAGGCTTCGAGAAAGCCGGCATTTTCCGCACCGGGCGTCCGGCAATCTGCGCCGATCCCGATCCGCCCGAGAGCGTCGTCCGGCATGCTGTGCAAATCGGAGCCGATTTGCAGCGCATCGGGCACGACTTTGGTATTGCCGCCGAACGCGGCCAATGGCGTTACCAGGGCCGCCACCGCAACGCCGTCGCGTTGCCCTATCCGGCATTGGCCGGCGCCTACCAACTGGGCAATGCGGCGGCCTGCATCGCCGCGCTGGACGAGCTGCGGGCGCGCCTGCCGGTGTCCGTCAACGATCTGCGTCGAGGACTGTTGGAGGCAACCCTGCCCGGCCGCTTCCAGATATTGCCGGGGAATCCGGCGCTGATACTGGACGTGGCGCACAACCCCCATGCGGCCGCGGCACTTGCCGGCAATCTCAAATCCATGCCCATTGCGGGCAGGACAGTCGCGCTGTTTGCCATGCTGGCCGACAAGGACATTGCCGGCGTGGTGCGCGCCATGAAGGACGTCGTGGATGTCTGGATCGTTGGCGAGATACGCGAGAGCCGGGGTGCAACCGCAGAGCAAATCATGCAGGCGCTGCACGGCGAAGGTTTGGCGGGGAGCGCCGTGGCGGGCGGCAGCCTCGCGGAGGCCTTCGCGCGGGCCTGTGATGCCGCGGGCGAAAATGATAGAATTGTGGCCTTTGGTTCCTTTTACACCGTGGCAGAGGTGTTGCGGCTGCGCCGCGGGAACGGCTAAGGATAACGGGGCATGGCACAATCCATCAGCGACGAAGAGCTACAGTTGAAGAAACGCGCGCGCCGGCGTCTGGTCGGCGCGATCGCCCTGGTCACGCTGGTGGTGATTTTCCTGCCCATGGTGCTGGAGAGCGAACCCAAGCCGGTGGGCCAGGATATCGCGATACGCATTCCCTCTCAGGAGAGCGACGATTTTGCGGCGAAGCGCGCGCCGGCCGTGGTGAAACCCGTCGCACCAGCGCCCGCTCAGGTCGTGCCAGCCAGTCAGCCTAGCCCCGCTCCCGCTCCCGCTCCCGCCATCGCCCCGAGCACGACAGCACCGGTTGTCGCAGCGGAGAAGGACGCGGAAAATCCGGTACCGGAGCAGCCTGCCGCCGCGCCAGCGCCGTCCGCACCGCCGCAGAAGGTGGCGCAGAAAGCGGAAAATGGCGGCAATTCGCAGTTCGTGGTGCTGCTCGGCGCTTTCTCCAACATGGTCAACGCCAAGCAGCGCCAGGCCAAGCTGACGGCGCTGGGCGTCAAGTTCTATAGCGAAACGGTAAAAACGCCGACCGGGGAAAAGCTGCGCGTTCGGGCAGGCCCCTACGCGACCCGGCAGGAAGCCGAGCGGGTGCGCGACATGCTCAAGGGGAAGGGCGTCCAGGACGGCATGGTCGCTGAAAAGTAGCCTATCTTCGAAACATGACGGCTTTCGACTACGCTGTATTATTGATTATCGGCTTGTCCATATTGTTGAGCGTGATGCGCGGCTTGGCGCGCGAAGTGATGTCGCTGCTGTCGTGGGTCGCCGCTTTCTGGATTGCCAATGTTTACACGGTGCAGTTGGCGCCGCTGCTTCCCCCGGCGATTCCGAATGCTTCGTTGCGCTACCTGGCGGCGTTTCTGATCCTGTTCCTGGCGACGTTGCTGGTGATGAGCCTGGTTGCCATTGCGGTGTCGGAGTTCGTCAAGACGCTCGGACTTGGCCCGATGGACAGGGTTCTCGGTGCATCGTTCGGGCTGGCGCGGGGACTCCTGATCGTCACCACATTGGTTTTGTTGAGCGGCCTCACCAGCCTCCCGCGCCAAGGTGTCTGGCGCAACGCCATGTTCAGTTCGCCGCTCGAAGCCGTCGCCACGCAAGTGAAAGCCTGGCTGCCGGCCGATTTGGCAAAACGCATCAATTACGAGTGATCAAGCTATGTGTGGAATACTGGGTGTAGTCTCCAAGAGCCCCGTCAACCAGTTGCTCTACGACGGCCTGCTGGTGCTGCAGCATCGCGGCCAGGACGCGGCGGGCATGGTTACCGGCGAGGCCAATACCTTCCACATGCACAAGGGCACCGGCATGGTGGGGGACGTGTTCAGGACGCGCGACATGCGCAACCTGCTGGGCAACATGGGCATCGCCCACGTGCGCTATCCCACCGCCGGCTGCGCATCCTCTTCGGCCGAGGCGCAGCCGTTCTACGTCAACTCGCCGTTCGGCATCGTGCTGGCTCACAACGGCAACCTGACCAATGCCGAGGAACTCAAGCGCGAACTGTTCCGGCAGGACTTGCGCCACGTCAACACCAACTCCGATTCGGAAGTGCTGCTCAACGTGCTCGCGCACGAGTTGCGCGAGAAGACTCCCGGCCCCAAGCTCGAACCCGCGAATATCTTCGCCGCCGTCGCCGAGGTGCATCGCCGCTGCCACGGCGCCTACGCAGTGGTGGCGATGATTGCCGGGCACGGCGTGCTGGCATTCCGCGATCCTTACGGCATTCGCCCGCTGGTGATCGGCAGGCTGGATGGCGAGAAGGGCGTGGAATACATGGTCGCGTCCGAGAGCGTCGCCCTCGATACCCTGGGTTTCCGGCTGGTGCGCGACGTGGCACCCGGCGAGGCGGTTTTCATCGACGAGGACGGCGCTTTCTACAGCCGGCAATGCGCCTCCAGCCCCTCGCTCAATCCGTGCATTTTCGAGTATGTCTATCTGGCGCGGCCGGATTCGATGATCGACGGCGTTTCCGTCTACGAAACGCGCTTGCGCATGGGCGAGAGCCTGGCGGAGAAGATCAGGCGCGACTGGAGCCATCTGCACATCGACGTGGTGATCCCGATTCCCGACACCAGTCGACCCAGCGCCTTGCAGCTCGCCAATCGGCTTGGCCTTACCTATCGCGAGGGGTTCATCAAGAACCGCTACATCGGCCGCACCTTCATCATGCCGGGACAAGCGCTGCGCAAAAAATCGGTGCGCCAGAAACTGAATCCCATCGCCATCGAATTCAGGGGCAAGAACGTTTTGCTGGTGGACGACTCCATCGTGCGCGGCACCACCAGCAAGGAGATTGTGCAGATGGCGCGCGAAGCCGGGGCGCTCAAGGTATTCTTCGCTTCCGCTGCGCCACCGGTGCGCTTTCCCAACGTCTATGGCATCGACATGCCGACGCGCCAGGAATTGCTGGCGACCGGCCGCAGCGACGAGGAAATCGCCCGGGAAATCGGCGCCGATGCGGTCATCTACCAGGACCTGGACGCCCTCATCGAGGCCGTGCAGTTCGGCAACCCTGCCATCGCCCGGTTCGAGGCCTCGTGCTTCAGCGGCGAGTACATCACCGGCGACGTGACGCCGGAGTACCTGAACGGGGTCGAAGCACGGCGCTCCGATCCGACCGGCGGCGCCAAGGTCACGCTGTCGTCGGCGCAGTTGGACCTGAATCTCACCATGGACTGATGCCTGTTGACAGAAAAAGCACCGGGGAGTAATTTTGAGTTGCGCCGATTTGATATCAGCTTGCGGGCGCTTAATAAATGCAGCTAAAGCGTGGGAAACCCGTTTTAGCTTTGGCTGAACGGGTTTTTTCATTTTGGGGGTTATCATGTCCGACGAGTACGAGCTAGAAACGCTGGCGATCAGGGCGGGCGTGCACCGCAGCCAGTTCAACGAACATTCCGAAGCGTTGTATCTTACGTCCAGCTTCGTGTTCGACAGCGCGGCGCAGGCCGCCGCACGCTTTTCCGGTGCGGAGCCGGGCAACATCTACGCGCGCTTCACCAACCCGACTGTGACCGCCTTCCAGGAGCGCCTGGCGGCACTGGAGGGCGCCGAGACCTGCGTCGCCACGGCTTCCGGCATGGCGGCGATACTGGCGACGGTGATGGGTCTGCTGTCGGCGGGCGATCATGTGGTCGCCTCGCGCAGCATTTTCGGTTCCACCGTGCAGTTGTTCAACAACATCCTCAAGCGCTTCGGTGTGGAAACCACCTTCGTTTCCGCGACCGATACGGCGGAATGGCGCGCGGCGGTGCGGCCCAACACGAAACTGTTTTTCCTGGAGTCGCCCTCCAACCCGCTTACCGAAATCAGCGATATCGCGGCGCTCGCCGCCATCGCGAAGGAGTCGGGCGCGTGGCTGGCGGTGGACAACTGCTTTTGTTCGCCCATCCTGCAGCGGCCGCTGCAACTCGGCGCCGACGTCGTGATCCACTCCGCCACCAAGTACCTGGATGGGCAGGGCAGGGTGCTGGGCGGCGCAGTGCTGGGCAAGAAAGAGCTGCTGGAGGGCGTGTACGGATTCCTGCGCACCGCCGGCCCGACGTTGAGCGCCTTCAACGCGTGGGTGCTTCTGAAAGGGCTGGAGACCCTCAAGCTGCGCATGGACGCGCATTCCGCCAATGCGCTGGCGCTTGCGCGCTGGCTCGAAGCGCAGCCTCAAGTCGAGCGCGTCTACTACCCCGGCCTCGCCTCGCACCCGCAGCACGCGCTCGCCATGCAGCAGCAGAAGAGCGGCGGCGGTATCGTGGCATTCGATGTCAGGGGCGGCAAGGACGCCGCCTGGCGCGTGGTGGACGCGACGCGCATGATCTCGATCACTGCCAACCTGGGCGACACCAAGACCACCATCACCCATCCACCCACCACCACCCACGGCCGCATCACGCCGGAACAGCGGGCGGCGGCGGGGATCAAGGACGGTCTGCTGCGCGTCGCAGTGGGCCTGGAAGCGGTGAGCGACGTTCAGGCCGACATCGCGCGCGGTCTTGCGGGTTTGTGATGCAAGGAAGCTTTCGACTGACGCTGCTGTTGCTATGCCTGCTGCCGCTGCAGGCACTGGCGGCAAACATGACCGAACTCAATTTCCAGGACCAGGATCCCGGTGCGCCGGCCTATCCCACGCGCGTCCTGGTGACGGAGGGGTTTTTGCGCATCGACAACGGGATCGATGGCGAGGATTTCGTGCTGCTGGATCGCAAGAAAAATCGCGTCTACGAGGTTACGCAGGAGCGGCGCGAAATCCTGCGTATCGACGCCGAGCAGCCGGCACTGGCGAAACCGGTGCGCTGGCAAGTGCGCGAAGACGTCGTCTCAAGCCCCGACAGCCGGACTCAACACGTCAACGTCTACGTCAACGAGGTGCTTTGCACGCAAGCCACGGTCGTGCCCAAACTGCTGCCGGACGCTACGATGGCGCTTGGCGCCTATCGTCAGGCGCTGGCCGGAATGCAGGCGCTGACCTATCTGGCGAGCCCGCCCGAACTGCGCAGCGACTGCGATCTGGCGCAGCACGTATGGGAGATTGCGCGCGAGTTCAAGCACGGGTTTCCTATCGAGCAGAAGTACCATGACGGCAGGTCGCGCCGCTTGGTCGATTATCGCGAGAAGCCGCGCCAGCCGCAGCTATTCGCTCTGCCGTCCGGCTATCGCACGCTAAATATCAAGGAATTGCGCGCCGCTCAAACAAAATGAAACCTGCTGCGCGAAGCGGAATCAGGTGTGTTTCCACAGCGACCCCAAGGGGCGGCCGTATTTGATGGATAGCACTGGGGAGCGGGCGCTGGTCGAATTTATGAAATGGTAGCCACAATTGGGACATACGACAGCCACCGGGGTTCTGGCGGTTCTCGCCCGGGTCTTCGTCGCGGCCGGTGCCTGCTGTTCCGCGCCGACAGTTTCCTCCACGCGGCATAGGCCCCCCGCGCCTTCGATGGCGATCTTGTATTTTTGTGCCGTGGGGTAATCCAGGCCCTTGCGGATGACCATGGGACCGCCGCCGAAAAGGGATGCTATTTTCGCCTCGTCCTTCTTGAACAGCCTGGCGAGCTTCGCCTTGACCTTCTCCAGGTCTTCGCCGTCCTTGATCTTGCCTTCGAACAGAATCCGGAAGCTTGGATCGCTCATGGTCATGCCCCCTGCTGTTTGCCGAAACAGGCTTTGGCCTGCCTTATGGTTTTTGTAGCCAACTTGCCTTGGCATTGCAAACAAAACTGAATTTGATCTCGCCCGGGCTTTCCGGAATGATCTCCGTATACATCAGCGCCGCGCCCTTTACCGTATGCTCGTAAACCACCTCGCCGCGGGCCATGTTTTCCGCATACAAGCGCTGCGCTGCGGATGCCTTGATCCTGTCGTTGCAATTGAAATGATTGAGCTCCGCGACCGAGCGGAAGGCCTTGTGTTCGCCAGACGTGTACTGGGTTTCGGGAAAATCCAGCATGAACCAAGCCGTGATGTCGCTGCCTTTTCGTTCTAGCGTTTGTTGGTCGACGAAAAGGACGTAATCGTTGTCGGCGCCGGTGGCGACAGCCTTCCAGTCCGCAGCAAAAGCCTGGGCAGTGGCAAGCAGTGCCGACAAACATACCGCGAACCGCTTCACTGCGCGCTCCCAGCAAGATTCCACGAGGGAAGGGGCCGCTGAACTGCAGGCCGCCCACACAAGCGTGGCTTTTGTAAGGGCTGCAACATCACCGAACCCGGGTAGATAGTGGTGCTGATGAGACGAATCGAACGTCCGACCTACTGATTACGAATCAGTTGCTCTACCGACTGAGCTACATCAGCATACCAGGGCGCAATTATAGAGACTTAGCGCGGCAACGGCAATCAGGCTTGCAGCGGACGGATGCGGACGATGATGTCGACGCCTTCGGTCACGACATTATCGGGCAGGGGCGGCAGGCCGCTGATGGAGATTGCGCCTGCGTCGATGTCCGTCAACTCGCCGCTGGCAACGTTGTAGAAGTGGTGATGCGGGCTGGTGTTCGGGTCATAGAAAACCTTGCTCGGGTCGACGATGACTTCGCGGATCAGCTTCCTTTCCAGGAACAGGTTCAGGGTGTTGTACACCGTTGCCTTGGACGTTTCGCTATGCCTGTCGTTGACGATGGCCATGATCTGGTCGGCGGAAAGGTGCGATTGCCGGGAAAACAGGGCATGGGCGATCTCTATCCGCTGGTGGGTCGGATTGATGCCGTGCTGCCGTAGCAGGTGGGCCATGTTGTCGCGGGTATATTGCTGCATTGCGGTGGGCTGCTCGTCTAGGGTAACGGATCGGATATGCACGATCATAAGACAATGCTTGGACTTTGTCTAACAGTTAGAGTTGGCGTATGGCGGATCGTTCACCGCATGACAACTCGGCGGCGCCCGTGGTTTCGCGGTTACTCTTCGCCCGGGGCGCTACGCCAGCGGTAAGGATCGACGTCTACCGTCTGCGGCCGGTCGAAGAGTATGTTGCAGAGCAGGCGTGCGCTTCCGGGCGCCATGGTCACGCCGTAGCGGAAGTGGCCGCTGTTGACGTAGAGGTTCTCGACGTGCGGATGCCTGCCGATGGTGGGGATGTTGTTCGTGGAGCCGGGGCGCAGGCCGGCCCAGTGCCGGATTACTTCATGGGTCCCGAGTTGCGGGAGGATGCCGATGGCCGCGGCGCGCAGGGTTTCCAACGCATCCGCCGTGGTGCTTTTGTCGAAACCGGCATCCTCCAGGGTGCTGCCCACCAGAATGTGCCCATCGCGGCGTGGGATCAGGTAAATGCCGTTTTGCAGCACGATGTGCGGCAACGATCCCGGCGCCACCTGGAACAGCAGCATTTGCCCGCGCACCGGGTGCACCTCGCAGCGTAGCGCCAAGTCACCAAGCAGCGCGCTGCTCCACGCGCCTGCGGTGACAACGTAGCTGCCCGCGGAATAGCTGCCGCGGGAAGTTTCCAGTCCGGCAACCCGGCTGCCCGACAGCGTCAAGCCTGTGACCTCGGCGTGCTCGATCAGCGTCACCCCCTCCAGCTCTAGCGCGCGCCGCAGCGCCCCGAGCAGACGCGGGTTGCGCACCTGTGCGACATCCGGAAGCCACAGTGCATTCCCTTCCGGCGCGAGTTGCGGCAGGATGCTGCGCGCGTTCACTTGCCGCAGCGGCATGGCGTGCCGTGCGCACCAGATGGCGGCTTGCTCTGCATCGAACGGCGGCAGCACCAGCATGCCGCTCACCACATATTCTGGATCGATGCCGGTGCGCGCCTGCAACTCTGCGATCCATGCGGGATAGAGCTCGCAGCCCCAGCGCGTGAGCTGCGTGACGGGCTCCAGGTAATCCCAAGGCAGCAGTGGCGAAAGTATCCCGCCGCCCGCCCAGGACGATTCGGCACCCGCCGCGCCGCGCTCCAGGACGGTTACCCTGGCGCCCGCACGCGCCAGCTCCAGCGCCGTCGCGCAGCCAATAACGCCAGCGCCGATGATGAGATAATCCGGCTGCAAAAGGTGCTCCTGAAGAGTGGTTACCGCTCATTCTAACAAATCGGCCTCTCATCGGCCGGAGTTGGCAGGGTTGCGGAACTGTGGATAGTATGGCAAGCGTGAACCAAGGAAGGAAGCAAACCATGAAGCAGCAAAAAGGATTTACGTTGGTAGAGGTCATGATCGTTGTGGCGATCGTCGGAATTTTGGCCGCGGTCGCCTTGCCGAATTACACCGACTACGTGACGCGGAGCAGAATCCCGGACGCTACCTCGGCTCTCGCCTCCAAGCGCGTGCAGATGGAACAGTACTTTCAGGACAATCGCACCTACGCGGATGTAAGCGCCGCAATTAGAGCGCCAGGCTGTGTGGCGGACTCAACCACCAGTCAATACTTCACTTTTTCCTGCGTGGGTGGATCGCAAAGTGCAACCACCTACACGCTTCAGGCGGTCGGTGCGGGTTCGATGGCCAATTTCACTTACAGGGTAACCGAACTCAATGCCAAAAGCTCCACCATCTCCGAACCTGGTTGGACAGGAAGCGCCACCTGCTGGGTGACCAAAAAAGGAGGGGGGTGTTGAGCGCCGCACGCACCCAGCGGGGCGTTACCCTGATCGAGCTTGTGATCGCCGTGGTGATCATTGGCATCTTGTCCGCTCTGGCCCTCCCCAGTTACCGGGACTGGATCCAGAACACGCAAATTCGCACCGCGGCGGAATCCATCCAGAACGGTTTGCAACTGGCGCGTGCGGAGGCGGTGTCGCGCAATACCCCGGTTAGCTTCACGCTCGCCGGAAACGATTGGACAGTGGCCGTGGTTGCCCCAGCACTGACGATTCAGTCCAAAACCGGCGCGGAGGGTTCCACCAATGCGGTGATTGCCGTGATTCCAGCCGGCCAAGTCACCACCGTATTTACCGGCCTGGGACGGGTCACTCCGGCGACGGCGGTTACGTTTAATGTCACTAATACCGTCGGGGGTACTTGCCAGACGGATGGGGGCACGATGCGCTGCCTGAGTGTGTTGGTCAGCAACAGCGGCCAAATCCGCATGTGCGACCCGGCATTGGCGCTCGCCAGCAACCCGCAAGGTTGTAGTTAGCTCAAGGAAAAGTGCAATGAATCGATCCAATAATTGGCGTGGCAAGCAACAAGGCTCGATGCTGCTGGAAGGGCTCATCGCCATATTGATATTTTCCATGGGGATACTCGCGGTGGTGGGTTTGCAGGCCGCTTCGATCAAGAACACGACCGACGCGAAGTTCCGCAGCGATGCGGCGTTTCTGGCAAACAAGGTGATGGCGCAAATGTGGGTGGCGGATGATCCATTGGGCGCAAATCTGGCCCCCTTGTTCAATACCGGTGGCGCCGGCTATAACGCATGGTTGCCCGAAGTGCAAAGCGGTTTGCCGGGTGCGACGGGCGCCAATGTGCCAACGATTGTGGTTGCACGGGGTCCGGTGGACCCCGCCGCCAACACCAGCAACAACACGGCGACAGTGACGCTGGCTTGGCAGGCGCCCGGCGACAGTGTTGCACATTCCTACGTGGCAACGGGAGTGATAGCGAAGCAGTGGTAGAAGCTCTGTTCATAAGGCAATAGCGATGAAAATGTCGATCGAAATCCGGAATCGGGGCAATAGGGCGGGCAGGGCCGAAGTCGGCTTTAGCTTGGTCGAAATTATGGTAGGGCTGGTCATCGGCATGTTGGGCATCCTGGTGATCTTCCAGGTGTTCGCCGTGTCCGAGGGGCAAAAGCGCACCACCACCAGCGGCAGTGATGCCCAGCAAAACGGCAGCTATGCAATGTATTTGCTGGGAAGCCAGGTGCGGGCAGCGGGTTCCGGTTTCGTTTACCGTACCACGCCGTCCCTGCCGATCCTTGGATGCACGATCGCGGGTTTGCCCGCAGCTCCGGTATATATGACCCCGGCGCCGCCGGCGGCGCGCATGATACCGGTGCTGATCACGGACGGCGGCGGAGGCGCGTCCGATTCCATTACGGTGATCTATGGGACCGCGGCTGGTATTGGAAGTAGAGTGGATTTTTCGGGAGCTGCCGGCGCCCACACCACTACAATACCCGTTTCCTCCACATTCGGCTTCAACCTTAACGACTATGTTCTGGCGGTGGAGACGGAAGGCGTAGCATCTTGCAGCATCGAGCAAATCACCGCGGCCCCCCCGTCGGCCGGGTCGATTACCGTCACCGCGCTGGACGCCGCGTACTCCGCAAGTGCGTTTCTGTTGAATCTGGGGCTGGGGCCGACCGGGGCTGCGGACCCAAATGCCAACGGGCCCGTAATGACCGAATTTGCGGTGCTGAACAGTCCGGCCGGATCGGCTTCCTTCAGTCTGGCCGCCCTCGACATGCTGGGCCGCCCTCCGGGCGCGGGCGCTCCGACGGTGTTGGTGGACGATGTCGTCAATATCCAGGCGCAATACGGTGTGGACACCACTGCCGATGGCGTGATCGATGCGTGGGTGGAGCCGACCGGGCTTTGGGCCGCTACGGCGCTCACTTTGGCCCAGATCGAGCAAATCAAGGCTATCCGGGTCGGCATGGTGGTGCGCAGCGGTTTGATGGAGAAGAGTACGGGTGGGGCATGCACCACGACGCTCGCGGCGCCGGTGCCCTTGCTGGCGGTAGCGGCGGCGATTCCCGCAGAGCCCGCCGCACCGGCAATGGATACGTCGGGGATTCCTGATTTTGGCTGTTATCGGTACAAGGTTTTCGAAACCGTGATTCCGCTTCGCAACATCATTTGGTGATTCCGCTTTGCAACGTCATTTGAGGTGGCTAATGAGTCCAGTCGTGGGATACGAAAGGCGTGGGGGCGCATCGCGCAGTGCGCGGGGCCTGCCCGGTGCATCGGCAAGATCGCAGCGCGGCGTGGTGCTGTTCATTGCGCTGATCGTGCTGGTGGCGATGACACTGGCGGGAATTGCGCTGGTGCGTTCTGTCGACACCGCCAATGTGATCTCGGGCAACCTGGCTTTCAAGCAGGGCATGGGGCCGGAGGCGGACACAGCAATGGAAGCGGCCATCGTTGCGGTGAAAGGGCTACCGCTGGCGGTGCCGGCTATCAACCCAACGGCGGACAATACAGCCCAGAATTACTACGCCACGAAGCAGCCCGATGACGCCAGAGGCGTGCCTCTGCAACTGGTCGCGGCAGCTTCCGGATGGCCGTTTGAAGCTACTAACGCAACTACGAAGAACACCGTCCGTTACCTGATCGACCGATTGTGCAGATTCGCCGGGGCGCCGGTCGCGGCGGATTGCAGTGTGGCTTCCGGAACCCTCGGCCCCGGGAGCACCCCCAAGGATGTGGCGCGCGCGCCAGCGGTGCCCATCTACCGGATCACGGTGCGGGTGGATGGCCCGCACAATACGCAGACTTATACGCAGGCGTTCATGCATTAACGGCCCCTGGTTGCATTCAGCGGTTTTTTGCAGGGTTGTGGGACATTGAGCTTAGGAGCAGAAAATGAAAATCTTTCAGGCACGATCGATGAAAACGCTGTTGCTCACCCTGCTGGCGTTCGCGCCACTGGCGGACAGCGTGCACGCCGCGAACACCCTGATCGCCAACGCGCCCCTGGCGAGTATTAACGAGATCAAACCGAACATCATGTTCACCCTGGATAATTCCGGAAGCATGAGTTGGCAATCGATGACCGGAACCGATGCCACGGGGCAATACAGCAACACGAACCGCGGTTTTTACTCCGACGACTACAACGGGCTCTATTACGACCCGAACGTCAATTATCTCCCGGGCGTCACTGCCGACGGCACTTCCATGGCGATCAGCGCGCCCACCGCCGCGGTCAATGACCCCTACCGGGCTCCCACGGGCAGCAAGACGGACGTGACCGGCCTGTGCTACACAAAAAACAATACCCCCGCCCAGACTTTGCCGGTGGCCACCAACTGTTCCGCCACGAAGACGGCGACTTACAAATATGGTCCTTTTGCAAAGTATGCCTATTACTACGTGTGGGACGGTGCAGGCGCCAAAACGACGGCTGCAAGCTACCCCACGCGCGTTGACATCATGCCCACGGTACCGCCGGTACCGCCAACGACATACAGCCGCACCGCCGCCACTCGGCCGGACTGCGTCAAAGCGCCGGTTGGCGGGCTGGTCGACTGCACCTATGCCGAAGAAATCCAGAATTTCGCCAACTGGTATAGCTACTATCGTTCCCGCATTCTTATGACCAAGACTGCGGTGGGGCAGGCGTTTCTGGTTGTGGACCCGATTCTTCCCGTTGATCCGGACAAGCAGATAAAAACCCGCGTGGGATTCAATACAATATCGAATGGCGGTACGTCGAATCCGGACGTCACCGATGGTGCCTATTGGCTCACTATCCGCGATTTCGATGCCGCGCAAAAGACCTCCTGGTATAGCAAATTGTATGCGATCAATCCACTTTCCAGCACGCCGCTACGTACGGCCATGGTCAAAATCGGCGAACTTTACCGGGGCAAGCTTTCCGGCGCGACGGACCCGGTTCAATACAGATGCCAGCCGAATATCCATATCATGTCCACGGACGGTTTTTGGAACGATCAGTCTTATCCCGGATTGCCCGCGGGGGTGGATACCAACTATGCCGGCAACAATGGCGGGGACGTGGACGGATTTGCCGCCAATCCTTACGCCACCAGGGCGGATGGGACCATAGACGTGAAAGGGGCCGCCAATACGCTGGCGGATGTGTCCATGTTCTACTATTCGAAAGATTTGCGCGACGCCTCCATGGGGAATTGTACCGGTGTGCTCAATCTTGACGTTTGCGCGAACAATGTGCCGAAATTCTCGGCAACTCCTGCCGATTTGGCGGAATATCAGCACATGCGGACATATACCATAGGCTTGGGCGCCGACGGAACCAAATCCTACCAGTCCGATTACCTCACGGCTGCCAGTGGTTTCTTCGCCAATGTCAAAGCGGGTACCGACGATTGGCCGGCGCCGGTCTCGAACGCCTCGACCACTATCGACGATTTATGGCATGCCGCCGTCAATGGGCACGGCATCTACCTGAACGCCAAAAAAAGCAAAGACCTGCAGGATGGGCTGGCGGCTATATTGGCAAGCGCTACGGCTGAAGGTGTCAGCGCCGGGGTTGGCCTCGCCGGCGCGGTGCTCTCGTCTGCCAACAACAAAGCCTATGGAGTGAGCTTTTCGGGCGACTGGAGCGGTGAAGTTAATGTGTATGATGTCGATCCCGCGACTGCGGCCGCTACTCCGTCGAGCGATTGGGGGGTGGGGCAGGGGGCGCAAGCCAAGCTGGATGCGCTGGGAGCCAGTCTTTCCGGACTTGGTTGGAGGGACGCCCGCCATATCGTGACCATGGTCGATGGGGTCGGCAAGCCATTCCTGTGGGCCAATCTTTCCGCAGCGCAGCAGACGGCGCTGGTGAGCCAGGATGTGCTCAACTATCTGCGCGGCGACAAGAGCAATGAGGGCTCCGTTGCCGGGCAGTTCCGTGCGAGGTCCCACCTGCTGGGCGATATCGTGGATTCGGAGGCGGTCGTGGTCGGTGCACCCAGAGCCCTCTTTGTCGACAGCTACAACCCGCTCTATTCCAGTTTCAAGGGGACGCGGGCCACTCGAACCAAGATGCTCTACGTGGGTGCCAATGACGGCATGTTGCACGCCTTCGATGCGGCGACCGGGGTTGAAAAGTGGGCTTACGTCCCCGGCATGCTGATCAAATCCGGCTCCGACGGACTGGCGGCGCTGAGTTACCAGGTGGCGAGCACTCCGCTGTTTGAACATCACTTTTATGTGGACCAGACCCCTACCGTGGAGGATGTCGATTTCGGCAACGGCAGCGGGGATTGGCACACCCTGTTGGTGGGCGGCATGAACAAGGGCGGCAAGGGGTTTTATGCCCTGGATATTACCGATCCTGACGCTATGGGCAGCGAGAGTGCGGTAGCCGGAAAGGTGTTGTGGGAGTTCACCGATGCCGGCTCCGACGACATGGGTTACAGCTTCGGCAAGCCGGTCGTCGCGAAGACCAGGGCGTACGGCTGGGTGGTGATGGTGACCTCCGGCTATAACAATGCCAGCGGCAAGGGTGTGCTCTATGTGCTGAATGCCAAGACCGGAGCGCTGTTGAAGAAAATCACCACCAATGCTTCGGGCGAGGGCGCCGGCAACCCCAGCGGTCTGGCGAGAATTACCGGCTTTACGCTGAACTACGGGGACTACACGGTGGAACAGATATACGGCGGCGACTTGTTTGGCAATATGTGGCGCTTCGATGTCTCTAATTCTTCCGGCGCAGCATGGCCGTCAAACGCCACGCTGTTTGCGACCACGGCGGCCGGGCAGCCGATCACTACCGCGCCCCAGATCGAGGTGGATAGCACCCGCGTCAACCGTTGGGTATTTTTCGGCACCGGGAAATATCTGGACTCGTCGGACAACGCCACACTGACCGTGCAAACCATGTACGCGATCAAGGATGGCACCAAGGGCACACCCACCAGCACAGGCTTGCCGTTCGGCAAAGCCAACCTGGTCTCCATCACCGGCGTCGGGACCGGCGCCGCTATCCCGGCGGGCAAGCAGGGCTGGTATTTTGACCTGTCGGCGGGCGAGCGCGTCTCCATCGATCCGGTTGCCAACGAACAGATCATCGCCTGGATCACCTCGATACCCACCAACGATAAGTGTTCCCCCGGCGGCGCGAAGGGCAGGGTGTATGCGCGGGAATATGCGACCGGATTAAGCCGGGTAGAGGACGCAACGTCGACGAAGGTGTCATACGTTGAAAATGCAAAGCAGTACGTTAAAATCCAGTTTGTGAATACCAGTGATGGGAACATCAGGATCATCGCCACGGATGCCGTGGGGACGGTGAGTACGGTGCGGGGGAACATGAACCCCAGTGGCACCGTTGGTCGGTCGGGTTGGCGTGAGATTGTGAACTAGGAAGCAATCGCCCAAGCAGTAGGAAGAGCGGGATTTCCCGCTCTTCCTTTTTTAGCCGTACCGGAAACTCTCAAACCTGCGCCAAGCCCTTAGGCAGCGGAAAAACCACGTTCTCCGCAATGCCCTGTACATCCTCGACTCCGCAAGCACCCAACTCCGTGAGCCTTTCGATGACCCCGCGCACCAGGACTTCGGGGGCAGAGGCGCCAGCGGTGACGCCGATTCTTTGCTTGCCAAGCAGCCACTCGGGTTGCAGTTCGCCGGCGTTATCCACCATGTAGGCATCCACCCCAAGGTTTTGCGCCACTTCGCGCAGGCGGTTGGAGTTGGAGCTGTTGGGGGAGCCGACCACCAGCACCAGGTCGCAGCGGCCGGCTAGTGCCTTTACCGCATCCTGGCGGTTTTGCGTGGCGTAGCAGATGTCGTCTTTTTTGGGGCCGGTGATTTTGGGGAAGCGGGCTTTCAGCGCTTCGACGATGTTGTTTGCATCGTCCACGGAGAGCGTGGTCTGGGTGACGAAGGAGAGGTTGTTTTCGTCCGCGACCTGGAGCTTTGCCACGTCCGCCGCCGTTTCCACCAGATACATGCCACCCGCTGCCTGGCCCATGGTGCCTTCCACCTCGGGGTGGCCGCGGTGGCCGATCATGACGATTTCGCGGCCCTGGGCACGCATCTTGGCCACTTCCACGTGGACCTTGGTGACCAGCGGGCAGGTGGCATCGAATACCTTGAGGCCGCGCGCTTCGGCTTCGCGGCGCACCTGCTGCGAGACGCCGTGGGCGCTGAAGATCAGCGTGCTGCCGGCGGGAACCTCGTTCAAATCCTCGATGAACACCGCGCCTTTTTTTCTCAGGTCCTCCACCACGAATTTGTTGTGGACGACTTCATGACGGACGTATATGGGCGCCCCGAAACGGGCAAGCGCGCGTTCTACGATGTCGATGGCGCGATCCACGCCGGCACAGAAGCCGCGCGGGTTGGCGAGCAATACTTGCATATTTTTCCTGAATAGTTTATCAATATAGTTGGGTATTAATTATAGGCACAAGCGGGGCGGTACGGAAACAGGCAAGCGTTGAAAGGAGGAGGTTGGAATGAGCATCGGCATCGTCAAGTGGTTCAACAACACCAAGGGTTATGGTTTCATCGCGCCGGAAGAAGGCGAGGACCTGTTCGTGCATTATTCCGAGATACAGACCGACGGCTACCGCACCTTGCGCGGCGGGCAGAAAGTCAGCTTCGAGGTGTCCCAGGGCGAGAAGGGTTTTCATGCGCTCAAGGTGACCCCGCTGGCTGAAGACGAGGCCGTCCATCATTCCAGTATTCCGACCACCTCAACTTCGAACAACACCGGGCAATCGCTCAGCGGGTGATTGAAATCCACCAGCGCATGGCTGGCTGTCCGGGCTTTGATTAGCCCGGCCAGGGTCGTGCCGTTGGGCATGGCAAATTCGATCAGGCTGTTTTCCTCGACCGGCATGCCGGGGGGGAATTCCTCCAGGGCGATTTCCTGGATCAGCGCTGGGTCGCTCGTGCCGAACGCCGCCCATGGTTGTAGATGAAACTCGTGGTGCTCGCCGACATGCAGGCCGATCAGCCATTGTTCGAGGTTCGCCGGGAATTCGTTGTGGCCGAGCCTGAGCGTTAGCGGCTCCCCCCCGAAAGTGCTGTCGATCTCGGCCCCGTCCAGGGCGCTGAGCTTGTAGTGCAGGACTAGTCTGTCGCCGGGGCGGACGCTTCTTGGTTCCGTGGCGGTCATGCATTTTCCCGGTAGCGCAGGCGACCTTGCCTGCAAAAAGCGCTTCAAAATGCAGGCGAGTCGCCTGCGCTACGTTTCGACAGCCGGTTTCCTGAAACTATCCAGAATCAGCAGGGCAGCGCCCACCGTGATGGCAGAGTCGGCCACGTTGAAAGCCGGGAAGTAATAGCCGGCGTAGTGGAACTGCAAGAAATCCACCACGTGGCCGAGCTGGATGCGGTCCCACAGGTTGCCCAGGGCGCCGCCCAGAATCAGGCTCAGGGCCAGGTTGAACAGGGTTTTCCCCGGATGCTTGCGCAGCAGGTGCACGATCACCACCGCGGCGATCACCGCGATGGTTATGAAGAACGCGCGCTGCCACCCGGAGGCCGTGGCGAACAGGTTGAACGCCGCGCCGGTGTTGTATGCCAGCACCAGGTTGAAGAACGGCGTTACGAACAGACTCTCGCCGAAACTGAAAGCCTGCACGATCCAGTGTTTGGTCAACTGGTCGAGCGCGATGACCACGGCGCTGAGCGCCAGCCACGGCGCCCAGCTACGCATGGCGGCGCTCTTCGCCGGCTCCGTAGAGGTTGGAGACGCAGCGGCTGCACAGGCCGGGGTGGTCCTTGTGGCTGCTCACGTCGGCGCGGTAATGCCAGCAGCGTTCGCATTTTTGCTGCGGGCTGGGGGTGGCCAGGACGCTCACGCCTTCCAGGCTGGTCGGCAGCGCCTCCGGGTTGGTCCCCGCGTTGAGCCGGGCTTGCGAGGTGATGAACACGAAACGCAGGTCGTCGCCGAACGAGGCAAGCCACGCGTGGGTTTCGCCGCCGGCGTAGATGGCCAGTTCGGCGGCCAGGGACGAGCCGATCTTGCCCCCTTGGCGCAGGTCTTCCAGTTGTTTCTGGATGTCCGAGCGCAGGGCGCGCAGATTGTTCCAGCGTTGCGCGACCTTGGCCTCGTCCGGTTGGGGTGGCAGGACATCGTCCCAGGTGTGCAGGAACACGCTGTCGTCTGGGTCTTTGCCGAGCTCCTGCCAGACTTCCTCGGCGGTGAAGCTCAACACCGGCGCCATCAGGCGCACCAGGCTGTGGGTGATGTGATACAGCGCATTCTGTGCCGAGCGCCTTGCGGGCGAATCGGCACCGGCGGTGTAAAGCCGGTCTTTCAGGATGTCCAGGTAGAACCCGCCCAGCGTCTCCGAGCAGAAGTTTTGCAGCAACTGCATGCCGTGATGGAATTCGAATTTCGCGTAGTGCTGCTTCACCTGGGCATCGAATTCACGCGTCAGCGCCAGCGCGTAGCGGTCGATTTCCAGCCACTCTGCAACAGGCATCTTGTGCGCGGCCGCATCGAAATCGGCCAGATTCGCCAGCAGAAAGCGCAGCGTGTTGCGTATGCGGCGGTAGGACTCCGTTACTCGCTTCAGAATCTCGTCGGAGATGGTCAGCTCGCCGGAATAGTCGGTGGAAGCCACCCACAGCCGCAGGATGTCGGCGCCCAGCGTATCGATCACCTTTTGCGGCGCGATCACGTTGCCCTTGGATTTGCTCATCTTGTGGCCGTGGCCGTCCACCACGAAGCCGTGGGTGAGCAGCGCCTTGTACGGCGCGCGGCCGTCGGTGGCGCAGCCGGTGAGCAGGCTGGACTGGAACCAGCCGCGGTGCTGGTCCGAGCCTTCCAGGTAGAGGTCGGCGGGGTGCTGTAGGTACGGCCGCTGCTTGAGCACGCAGGAGTGGGTCGAGCCGGAGTCGAACCATACGTCGAGCGTGTCCGTCACCTTGCGGTAGTGCGCCACGTCGTCGCCCAGCAGCTCTGCGGGGTCTAGCGAAAACCAGGCTTCGATGCCCCTCTGTTCCACCCGCAGCGCCGCCTGTTCCAGCAGTTCCTGGGTGCGCGGGTGCAGTGCGCCGGTTTCCCTGTGCACGAACAGCGGCATAGGCACGCCCCAGTTGCGCTGGCGCGACACGCACCAGTCGGGGCGGTTCTTGATCATGGCTTCCAGCCGTGCGCGGCCCCAGGCGGGGAAGAACTCGGTCTGTTCCACCGCAGCGTTGGCCGTCTCGCGTAAGGTCCTGCCGGAATCGCCTTGCTGGTTCATGCCGATGAACCACTGGTGCGTGGCGCGGAAGATGATGGGCGTCTTGTGCCGCCAGCAGTGCGGATAGCTGTGCTTGAGCTTTTCCTCCAGCAGCAGGGTGCCGTTGTTTGCCATGATTTCAACCACGGTCTTGTTCGCGCCCCAGATCGACTGGCCGCCGACCAGCGGCACGCTGGCGTAGAACTTGCCGTCGTCGCCCACCGGGCAGTCCACCGGCAGGTTGTATTTCAAGCCGACGATGTAGTCGTCCAGACCATGTGCCGGCGCGGTGTGCACCAGGCCGGTACCGGCTTCCAGCGTCACGTGGTCGCCGCAGATCACCGGCACGTTGCGGTCGAGGAACGGGTGCTGCAATTGCAGATGTTCCAGCGCCGCGCCTTTCATGGTCGCCACCACTTCCACGGCTTCGAAGCCGTAGCGCTTGATGCAGGCTTCCGCCAGGTCGCGCGCGAGGATCAGTATCCCTTTCGGCGTCTGCACCAAGTCATAGGTGAAATCGGGATGCACGCTCACTGCCTGGTTGGCGGGCAAGGTCCACGGCGTGGTGGTCCAGATCACTGCGTAAATCGGCTGGTCCGGCTGCTTCATGCCGAGCGCCTGGGCCAGCGCGGCCGGATCCTTGACCGCAAAGCCGACGTCTATCGCCGGCGAGGTCTTGTCCTCGTATTCCACCTCCGCTTCCGCCAGCGCCGAACCGCAGTCCACGCACCAGTGCACCGGCTTCTGCCCCTGATAAAGGTAGCCGTTGGCGAGTATCTGCCCGAGCACGCGCATGATGCCGGCCTCGAACTTGAAGTCCATGGTCAGGTAGGGGTTGTCCCATTCGCCGAGCACGCCGAGGCGCACGAAGTCCTTTTTCTGGCGCTCAATTTGTTCCTTGGCGTATTCGCGGCACAGTTCGCGGAACTTGGCCGGGTCGATGTTCTTGCCGTGCGCCTTCTCGACCTGCAATTCGATGGGCAGGCCGTGGCAGTCCCAGCCCGGCACGTAGGGCGCGTCGAAACCAGCCAGGGTCTTGGCTTTGACGATGATGTCCTTGAGGATCTTGTTGACCGCGTGGCCGATGTGGATGTCGCCGTTGGCGTAGGGTGGGCCGTCGTGCAGGATGAACTTGGGGCGGCCTTTTGCGGCCGCGCGGATTTTTTCGTAGAGCTTCTTCTCCTGCCACGCCTTGAGCATCCCCGGCTCGCGCTTGGCAAGGTCGCCGCGCATGGGGAATGGCGTGTCGGGAAGGTTCAGGGTGTCTTTGTAGTCGGGCATTTGGGGTCTGTCGCGGTTAAAAAATAGGCTTTGGCATTCTCGACGTCCCGCGCGATCTGGCGGGTGAGCGTGTCCAGGTCGGGGTATTTTTCTTCGTCGCGCAGCTTGTGCAGGAAGTCGACCTGCACGTTGTGGCCGTAGATGTGCTCGTCGAAGTCGAACAGATGCACTTCCAGTACCGCCCGCCCGCTGTCCGAAACCGTGGGCCGCACGCCGAGGCTGGCTACGCCTTGCAGTCCGTGCTCGCCGAGGCCGTGCAATTCTACCGCAAAGATGCCCGCCAGCGGCGGTTTGTTGTGCTTCATCCGGATGTTGGCGGTGGGGAAACCGATTTTCCGGCCGAGCTTTTCGCCGTGCATGACGCGGCCGCTGATGCTGTAGGGGCGCCCGAGAAGGTGCGCGGCCCATTCGAGTTTGCCTGCCGCCAGCGCCTCGCGCACGGCGGTGCTGGACGCGCGCACGCCGTCGACGGTGACGCTGTCCATGGCGGCCACCTCGAAGCCGCAGCCGGCGGCGCTTTGCTGTAGCAGAGCGAAATCGCCGGCGCGTTTCGCCCCGAAGCGGAAATCGTCGCCCACCAGCACCCACTTGGCCTGCAGGCCGCGATGCAGGATTTTTTCGATGAATTCGGCGGCCCCCAGCCGCGCGAAACCCGCGTCGAAGCGGCATATATGAGCCCGCTCAACCCCCTGCGCTGCGAACAGTTCGAGCTTTTCGCGCAGGCTGGTCAGCCGTGCGGGCGCATTGAGCGGGTCGAAGAATTCGCGCGGATGGGGCTCGAACGTCAGCACGCACGACATCAGTCCAGCGGCGTGCGCCTTCTGCGTGAGCCGTTGCAGCATGGCCTGGTGGCCGCGGTGCACGCCGTCGAAGTTGCCTATGGTGAGGGCAACCTCTGGACAGGGGCGGAAAGTGGTTCCGTGGGTGACTAGCATGGGCGGTCAACAGTGCAAGTGGTAAGCATCAAGCGGCGCGCCGGGAGAAGTCGCGCAGGCGGAAGCCGAGCAGCCACAAGGACGCGAAATACACGCCGGCGCCCAGCACCACCAGCCAGCCCAAGCGCATGGCGCGCGCCGGCATGGAGCCGGTCAGCCACGACTGGTCGCTGCCCGCGGCGAACCACAAGGCGGCTCCCATCAACAGCAGGGCGGCGCCGACCTTGAGCAGGAAGCCTGTCCATCCCGGCTGCGGCCGATAGATGGCATGGCGACGCAGTTTGTAGAGCAGCATCCCGGCGTTGAGGCAGGCGCCCAGGCCGATGGCCAGCGCCAGCCCGGCATGCTTCAACTGCCAGACGAAAGCGAGGTTCATGAGCTGGGTGGCGCCCAGGGTGATGAGCGCGATCTTCACCGGCGTCTTGATGTTCTGCCGCGCATAAAAGCCGGGGGCCAGCACCTTGACCAGGATCAGTCCGAGCAGGCCGGCGCTGTAGGCCACCAGCGCCTGGCGCGTCATCCACACGTCGTTCTCGGTGAACTGGCCGTAGTGGAACAGGGTGGCGATCAGCGGGACTGCGAGCAATGCCAGCGCCAGCGCAGACGGCAGCGCCAGGATCAGGGTCAGGCGCAGGCCCCAGTCGAGCAGGCGCGAGTATTCCGTACCGGAGCCGTCGGCGTAGTGCTTCGACAGGCTGGGCAGCAGGATGGTGCCGAGTGCGACGCCCAGCATGCCGGAGGGGAACTCCATAAGGCGGTCCGCATAATACAGCCAGGAGACGCTGCCGGTGGCCATGAAGGAGGCGAATATGGTGTTGATGAGCAGGCTGATCTGCGCGATGGAAACGCCGAACACGGCGGGACCCATGAGTTTCAGGATGCGCCACACGCCTTCGTCGCGCAGTTGCAGGTTCCAGCGCGGCAACAGCCCCAAGCGCTTGAGAAAAGGGAGTTGGATGGCCAGTTGCAGCACGCCTCCGAGCGCAACCCCCCAAGCCAGCGCCAGCACCGGCGGATGGAACAGCGGCGCGAGCCAGAGAGCGGCGCCTATCAGGGCAAGGTTCAGCAGCACCGGGGTAAACGCCGGAACGGAAAAGCGGCTATGCGTATTCAGCACGCTGCCCGCGAGTGACACCAGGGAAATGAAAAGGATATACGGAAAGGTGATGCGCAGCAGTTGTACCGTCAGGTCGAACTTTTCCGGCGTTGCCGAGAACCCCGGCGCGCTGATGTAGATGATCAGCGGTGCCGCGATGATGCCCAGCAGCGTGACGCCCAGCAGCACCAGGAACAGCAGGCTGGCGACATGGTCCAGCAGCAGTTTGGTCGCGTCATGCCCGCGCTGGTTCTTGTATTCGGAAAGAATGGGGACGAACGCCTGGGCGAAAGCGCCCTCGGCGAACAGGCGGCGCAGCAGGTTGGGTATCTTGAACGCGACGAAAAAGGCGTCCGTATAGATGCCGGCGCCGAACACGCGCGCTACGATGGTGTCGCGCGCGAACCCCAGTATCCTGGAAAGCAGGGTCATGCTGCTGACAGTGGCGAGGGCCTTCAGGAGATTCATGCGCGGATCCGGACAAAGCGCGTATGTTATAGCGTTTCCCAAGTGCTTTCCAGCCGGCCATTTGCCGCCGATGGCGCAGGTTGCCCTTGCAAAAATGGCGGTCGGCCCGTATCATTGCGCGTTTTATCAGTGCCCCAGTTCTCAAGGAGTCGACATGGCAAACAGCGCACAAGCAAGGAAACGCGCAAGACAGTCCGAAACGCAGCGCCAGCACAATGCGAGCTTGCGTTCCACGCTGCGCACGGCGATCAAGAAAGTGCAGAAGGCGGTTGTAGCTGGCGACAAGGCCGCCGCGCAGGCGATCTTTCAGGAATCCGTCGGTACCATCGACCGTATCGCGGACAAGAACATCATTCACAAGAACAAGGCTGCTCGCCACAAGAGCCGTCTCTCCGCAGCCGTCAAGGCGCTGGCCTAACAGCCGGGGTGCCGCTGCGGCGGCATTGCGTCAACCCGCGCCGGGGTTAACGGCGACGATCAGCCCGTTTGAGAAGAAGCCTCGCTGCTTTCCTTGGCCGCGTCGACGATTTGCAAGTCGTTGTCGCGCGCGAAGGAGAGCAGGAAGTTGTAGGCCGTGGGTTCGATTTCCTGTAGCTTTTTATCCACTACCACGCATCTTACCCCTTCTATCGTCACCGGTCTGACGTAGGGCGAATAGCTCATGCGGTGGTCGGCACCGAAGGTCGACAGAACGCCGGAGAGCCGATCGGACCAGTCGCTCGGCCTGAAGGTTCTGCCTGCGGTTGTGACACCGCGGATAATTATTTCCGATGGGCGGGTAGAGGACATACAGTTGTTCTTGGTTGAGCGGCTGCTATTTTACCAGAGTATCGGCCTGCCAGTGAGTCTTGCGCATGACAGGGCTGTAACCGGAACCTGTGTCGCGTCATTTTGGCAGCTTGCCCAAGAAACTTGAGATCAGGTCGATCGGCAGGGGAAAGACGATGGTGGAGTTCTTGTCGGCGGCGATGGTGGTGAGCGTTTCCAGGTAACGCAGTTGGATCGCCTCCGGTTGACGGGCGAGCACTTGCGCCGCCTGTAGCAGTTTTTCCGACGCCTGCAGTTCGCCTTCGGCGTGAATCACTTTGGCGCGCCGCTCGCGTTCAGCCTCGGCCTGCTTGGCGATGGCGCGCACCATGGACTCGTCGATGTCCACATGTTTGATCTCCACGTTGGATACCTTGATTCCCCAGGTGTCGGTCTGCGCGTCCAGGCTTTGCTGGATATCCACGTTGAGCCGTTCGCGCTCCGCCAGCATGTCGTCCAGCTCGTGTTTGCCAAGCACCGAGCGTAGCGTGGTCTGGGCGAGTTGGCTGGTGGCATTCAAGAAATTCTCCACCTGGATGATGGATTTTTCCGGGTCGACGACGCGGAAATAGACCACCGCATTCACCTTGACCGAAACGTTGTCGCGCGAAATCACGTCCTGGCTGGGCACGTCCATCACCACGGTACGCAAGTCCGCCTTCACCATCTGCTGGATGCCCGGGATCACCAGAATCAGCCCCGGCCCTTTGACCTTCCAGAAGCGGCCGAGCATGAAAATAACGCCGCGCTCGTATTCCCGCAGCACGCGCAGCGAGGAAAGCGCGATGATGACGATCAGGATCAAAAAACCGCCGAAACCAAAGTTGAAGCCCATGTCGATGCTCCTTCGTGAGTAAAATTATTGAGGGGTTACTTCAAGGGTCAGCCCGTCTCTGCGCAGCACTCGCACCTTCTGGCCACGGGCCAGGGGCGTCGGACTGCGGACCTTCCACGTTTCCCCATGCAGGTGCGCCCAGCCTTCGTGGTCGAGATCGTCCAGCACCTCGCCGATGCTACCGATGAGTTCCTCGCCTCCGCTCACGACGGGCCTGCGCCGTGCTTTTAGCGCCATGCCGGCCAGCAGGAACAGGAACAGCGCGCTGGTCAGTGCGACCGGAATAATCACCGGCCAGGGAATGCCGTAGCCCGGTACGTCGGTGTCTATCAGCATCACCGAGCCGATCGCGAAGGCCACCACGCCGCCGATGCCGAGAGCGCCGAAACTGGGCACGAAGGCCTCTGCCACCATAAACGCGATGCCGAGGACAATCAACCCCAGCCCTGCGTAATTGACCGGCAGCAACTGGAAAGCGAACAACGCCAGCAGCAAGCTGATCGCTCCAGCCACGCCCGGCAATACGAAACCGGGATTGGAGAACTCGAAGAACAAACCGTAAACGCCGACCAGCATGAGGATGTAGGCGATACTGGGGTCGGTGATCACGGCCAGCAACCGGCTGCGCCAGTCGGGTTCGATGATTTGCACCGGGATGGCGCTCGTGTGCAGCACCCGTTCCGCTCCCAGTACGATGAGCCTGTGACCGTCGAGCTGTTTGAGAAGGTCGTTGACGTCGGTGGCGACGAGGTCGACTACCTTCAATTTAAGCGCTTCTTCCGCAGACAGGCTGACAGCCTCGCGCACGGCCCTGTCCGCCCATTCGGCATTGCGTCCGCGCAGTTGCGCCAAGCCGCGGATGTAAGCGGAAGCATCCTGAATTGCTTTGCGCGACATCGTGTCCTTTGGAATCGGTGTCGAGTTTTTCGCATCGCCTTGCGGCTGCTCCGGCGCTTTTCCCGGTTCCCGGTCCGCGCCTATGCCTATCTGCACCGGGGTCGCTGCCCCGAGGTTGGTCGCAGGCGCCATGGCAGCGATGTGGGAGGCGTAAAGGATGTAGGTCCCGGCGCTGGCGGCACGCGCGCCGCTGGGATAAACGAAGGCGGCGACCGGGACCGGAGAGGCCAGGATGCTGCGGATGATCTGGCGCATCGAGGTGTCCAAGCCCCCCGGCGTGTCCATGCGCAGCACCACCAGTGCGGCACCGGCCTCGGCAGCCTGCTTCAGTCCGCGTGTGACGTAATCGGCCGTGGCCGGGCCAATGGCGCCTTCCACGGTCAGCACCAACGCCGGGCCGGACGCCGCCATGGCCGAACACGGCCACAAGGCGAGCAACAAGAGCAATCGAAGGGCGCGCAGCATTTTGAGATCGTTTCCCTCTCAACTATAGCCGGCCCCGGCGGTTTTGCCACGAAGCGGATGGGGCCCGGTTGCCAATGATATAAAGCGTAAAGTGGGCCGTGTCGGCCGTAATCAAGATACGGTTTCTCGTCTTGCGGCTTTGTAGTATAGTTTTGCTTTGCACACCGCGGTATGGTCCGCCGTGTGCATTTTATATTTTGGCCCGGTTGATCGCTGACCGCGCAGAACACACCTGATTCAGGCAAACGCATGTCGCATTTAATGAATACCTATTCGAGGCTGCCGGTGGCATTCGTCCGCGGCGAAGGCTGCTGGCTGTGGGACGAGGCGGGCAAGCGCTACCTCGACGCGGTGGCTGGCGTTGCGGTCAACGGCTTGGGCCACGCACATCCCGAGCTTACCCAGGCAGTATGCGATCAGGTCAAGACGCTTATCCACACCTCCAACCTTTACCGCGTGCTGAATCAGGAGGCGCTTGCCGACAGGCTCGCGCAGTTGTCTGGCATGGACAGCGTGTTCTTCTGCAATTCGGGCGCCGAGGCCAACGAGGCGGCGATCAAGCTGGCGCGCCTGTACGGCCACGGCAAGGACATCGAAGTACCCAGTATCATCGTCATGGAAAAGAGTTTCCACGGACGCACCATGGCGACCCTGACTGCCAGCGGCAGCCGCAAGGTGCAGGCCGGTTTTGAGCCGCTGCTCACCGGCTTCGTGCGCGTGCCTTATGACGATCTCGCTTCGATCGAGCATGTGGCGCAGCACAACGCCAGTATCGTCGCCATCCTGGTGGAGCCGGTGCAGGGAGAAGGCGGCGTGCAGGTGCCGGTGCCGCATCCCGAATATTTCCAGGGCCTGCGCCGCATCTGCGACGAGCGCGGCTGGCTGCTGATGTTCGACGAGGTGCAGACGGGGATCGCGCGCACCGGCACATGGTTCGCCCACCAACACAGCGGCATCAGGCCGGACGTGATGACGCTGGCCAAAGGGCTGGGTTCTGGCGTGCCCATCGGCGCATGTCTCGCCGCCGGCCCGGCTGCCGAGGTGTTCAAACCCGGCAACCACGGCTCCACCTTTGGCGGCAATCCGCTGGCCTGCGCCGCTGCGCTGGCTACGCTGGAAATCATCGAGGCACAGAACCTGCGCGGGCGCGCCGCCCATTTGGGGGATTTCTTCCTCAAGGCTTTTCTGCAGCGCCTCGCCGGCGTCGCGGGTGTGGTCCAGGTCAGGGGTATGGGCCTCATGGTCGGTATCGAACTAACCCGCCCTTGCGGCGATTTGGTGAAGCGGGCGCTGGCGCAGGGTTTGCTCATCAACGTCACTGCGGACAACGTGGTGCGGCTGCTGCCGCCGCTTGTCATGAGCGACGACGAGGCGCAGCAGGTGGTGGATATGCTGGTGCCGCTGATCACAGAATTCTTGAGCAACGGCTAATGGCACCAGTCAAACATTTCCTGCAATTCAAGGATTTATCCCTGGAAGAGTTCCAGCACGTGTTCCAGCGCACGCGCTGGATCAAGGAACAGTTCAAGGCTTACAAGACCTACCACCCGCTGCACGACCGTACGCTGGTGATGATCTTCGAGAAAGCCAGCACGCGCACGCGCCTGTCGTTCGAAGCGGGCATGCAGCAACTGGGCGGCTCGGCCATCTACCTCAACACCCGCGACTCGCAGTTGGGCCGCGGCGAGCCGGTGGAGGATGCAGCCGAGGTGATCTCGCGCATGTCGGACATCGTCATGATCCGCACCTTCGAGCAAGACATTATCGAACGTTTCGCCGGACATTCGCGCGTGCCGGTCATCAATGGCCTCACCAACGAATACCATCCGTGCCAGATCATGGCCGACATCTACACCTACATCGAGCGGCGCGGCCCGATCAAAGGCAAGACCGTGGCCTGGATCGGCGATTCCAACAACGTCTGCAACACCTGGCTGCAGGCGGCCGAGGTATTCGACTTCAACGTCCACGTCTCGACTCCGCCCGGCTACGAAGTCGAGCCGGAACGCGCCGGCCTGTACGGTACCGACCACTACGAGGAGTTCGCCGACCCGATGGAAGCGGCGCGCGACGCCGACCTCGTCACCACCGACGTGTGGACCAGCATGGGCTTCGAGGCGGAAAACGAGGAGCGCCGGCGCGACTTCGAAGACTGGCAGGTGGACGCCGACATGATGAGAATCGCCAGGCCGGATGCCCTTTTCATGCACTGCCTGCCCGCGCACCGCGGCGAGGAAGTGGCCGCCGAAGTCATCGACGGGCCGCACAGCGTAGTGTGGGACGAGGCGGAGAACAGGCTGCATACGCAGAAGGCACTGATGGAATACCTGCTGCTTGGGAAGGTCACAAGCTAGATATTTGCGGCAGAGGCGCCGGCAGTGTTGGCGGCCTCTGCGAATAACCCGTTGGATTCGGAAACACAATCATGAGTGAAATCAAAAAAGTCGTGCTCGCCTATTCCGGCGGGCTGGATACCTCGGTCATTCTTAAATGGCTGCAAGACACCTACCATTGCGAAGTGGTGACCTTCACCGCCGACATCGGCCAGGGCGAAGAACTGGAGCCGGCGCGGGAGAAGGCCAAGAAGTTCGGCGTGAAGGAAATCTTCATCGACGACCTGCGCGAGGAATTCGTGCGCGATTTCGTGTTTCCGATGTTCCGCGCCAACACCGTTTACGAGGGCGAATACCTGCTCGGCACCAGCATCGCGCGGCCGCTGATCGCCAAGCGCCTGATCGACATCGCAACCCAAGTCGGCGCCGATACCATCTCGCACGGTGCCACCGGCAAGGGCAACGACCAGGTGCGCTTCGAATTGGGCGCCTACGCACTCAAGCCCGATATCAAGATCATCGCGCCGTGGCGCGAATGGGACCTGACCTCGCGCGAGAAACTGCTGGCTTACGCGGAGGCACACGGCATCCCGGTGGAAATGAAACACAAGGCCGGCGGCAGCCCGTACAGCATGGATGCCAACCTGCTGCACATCTCCTACGAAGGTCGCGCCCTGGAAGACCCGGCGGCAGAGCCGGAAGACGACATGTGGCGCTGGACCGTGTCCCCGGAAAAAGCGCCGGACCAGGCGGAATACCTGGAACTGGAATTCGCCAAGGGCGACATCGTCGCGCTGAACGGCAAGCGCCTGTCTCCGGCCGCGGTGCTGGCCGAACTCAATCGCCTCGGCGGCAAGCACGGCATCGGCCGGCTCGACCTGGTGGAAAACCGCTACGTCGGCATGAAGTCGCGCGGCTGCTACGAAACACCGGGCGGCACCATCATGCTCAAAGCGCACCGCGCCATCGAATCCATCACCCTGGACCGCGAAGTGGCGCACCTGAAGGACGAACTCATGCCGCGCTACGCCAGCCTGGTTTACAACGGCTACTGGTGGAGCCCGGAGCGCAGCATGCTGCAAACCATGATCGATGCCTCGCAGGCCAGCGTCAACGGCTGGGTGCGCGTGAAACTGTACAAGGGCAACGTGATCGTGGTGGGGCGCGATTCCAAGACCGACTCGCTGTTCGACCCCACCATCGCCACCTTCGAGGACGACGCGGGCGCGTACAACCAGGCGGATGCGGCCGGCTTCATCAAGCTCAATGCGCTGCGCATGCGCATCGCGGCGAAACTCAAGAATCGCTAACTCAACCGCCGAGACGCGGAGACGCAGAGAGAACCTCGATCCAGATGAAACTCTGCGCCTCCGCGTCTCTGCGGTGAAAAAAAGGAATGAACACCATGTCACAGTTCGATAACGTCAGCGTCGTCAAAAAAGCCAACGTGTTCTTCGACGGCAAGTGCGTCTCGCACAGCGTGCTGTTCCCGGATGGCACGAAAAAAACCGTGGGCGTGATTTTCCCGAGCAAGCTCACCTTCAACACGCGCGCGCCGGAAGTGATGGAAATCAACGGCGGCGTATGCAAGGTGAAGGTCGCCGGCGACAGCGAGTGGAAGACCTACAAGGCGGGCGAGCAATTCAGCGTGCCGGGCGATACCGCCTTCGACATCGAAACCCTGGAAACGCTGGATTACGTCTGCCACTTTAAATAAGGGGGATAGGCCATGCCTTCTTTCGATATCGTCTCCGAAGTCGACAAGCAGGAACTCAAGAACGCCATCGAGCAGACCAACAAGGAAGTCTCGACGCGCTTCGACTTCAAGGGTTCGGATGCGCGCGTGGAGCAGGCCGAATACGTGCTCACCGTGTTTGCCGACGACGAGTTCAAGCTCGATCAGGTGCAGGACGTCCTCAACAATAAGTTGATCAAGCGCGGCATCGACATCAAGTGCATAGAGATCGGCAAGGTGGAGAAGGTCAGCGGCAACAAGGTCAAGCGCCAGGTCACGGTCAAGACCGGGGTGGAGACAGAACTCGCCAAGAAAATCGTCAAGCTGATCAAGGACAGCAAGATCAAGGTCCAGGCCAGCATCCAGGGCAACGAGGTGCGAGTCTCCGGCGCCAAGCGCGACACGCTGCAGGAAGCGATTCAGTTGGTGAAAAAAGCCATCGCCGATTTTCCGCTGCAGTTCCAGAATTTTCGGGACTGAAGTCTTTCACCACAGAGGCACAGAGACACGGAGAAAAGCATTAAAAACATCCAAATCCTCTGTGTCTCTGTGCCTCTGTGGTTAGAGTTTTAAGGTTCATATCATGCCCAAAGTTCTCGTCCCCCTCGCCCCCGGCTGCGAGGAGTTGGAAGCCGTCACCATCATCGACCTGCTGCGCCGTGCCGGCATCGAGGTGGTGGCCGCCGGGCTGGACTCCGCTCCTGTCAAGGGAAGCCGCGGCACCGTGCTGCTGCCGGACGTCGCGCTGGACGAGGCGCTGAAGGGCGAATACGACATGGTGGTGCTGCCTGGCGGCATGCCCGGCGCGAAAAATCTCAACGAAGATCCGCGCATCCAGGCGCTGCTCAAAGAGATGGCGCTTCGGGGCAAGTACACTGCGGCCATCTGCGCCGCTCCCATCGTTTTGGCCGAGGCCGGCTTGCTGGCGGGAAAACGCGCCACCGGCTACCCCGGTTTCCTCGACAAGATGAACCTGCCGGGCCTGATCCACAGCGACGAGCCGGTGGTGCAGGACGGCAAGGTGATCACTTCGCGCGGCCCGGGCACGGCCATGGATTTCGCCCTGCAACTGATCGAGGTTCTGGTCGGCAAGCCCCGGCGCGACGAAGTGGAGGCCGGGCTGCAAAGACCCGGGAAGTACTAGGCGCCGTTCCTCCAGGTTTCATCCCTGCGTGTGGGCAAACTGTCGAAGCACAGCGGCGCTTGCTACGTTTCTCAGCAGCCTCTGCAAAGATGGTACCATGGCACGACCCGCCTTAAGGAAGGGCGGTTTGATGCCGCTAATGATCGAATGATTCCTTCCGTGAGGCGTGCGCATCCAGCTTTCAAGCCATGATCGATGAATAATAAAGACAATATTCCGGTTTCCGTTACCCTGCTCGCCTACCGCCGCGTCGTGATCATCGTCCTGGTGCTGATTGCCGGGGTGATGACCAACATCGCCGCCATCTTCTACGATATCAAGGCGCGCGATACGGTGATGACGCAGCGTCTGTTCGACCGCGACGCGGAACTTGTGGGGCAGGTAGTAAAGTTCTATCGCGACGTCCTCGCCAAGCTGGCGACACAGCAGGAGGTGCGCGACTTGCTGGCCTTCGGCGGCGAAGGCGAAGCGCAGGATTGGGCGTTGCGGCAGCGCAGTTTTTTGCCCAACAGCATTGGTTTGGCGCTGGTTTCCCAAAAGAAAAAAGTGATGGGGGCGCCGGTCGAGCTGCAGATTGGCCCCGCCTGTTTGCGTGACCTCAAGCACACGCTCGACGGAGAGAACCTTCCCGAGCCATTCGTGCACCGGGACAATCCTGAGTTGGCGCATTTCGATTTGACGACGTCTGTCAAGGATACCAGCGGGGAAGAGGTTGGATTGGTGTTCGCCAGCTTCAGCCTGCGCGCGTTGCAGGGCGCCCTGGACGAAATGGTTTATCCCGAGCAGATTCTCGTGCTGCGCGACGCTTCCGGTGAAATCATCGGGCAGGCGGGGCATCTGTCCGAGCCGGAGAATGCGGTCGTGCGCACCATCAAGGTCCCCGACACTGCATGGGTTTTCGAGTTGACCCAGCCCGAGGTCAAGTACGGGCGAATCCTGTGGACTTTGGGCTGGACCAACGTGGTGGCGACGGTGCTGATCGTGCTCCTGTTCCTGACCCTGATTGCCAGGGTGTTGAAGCTGTTCCTGAGCGAGTTTGGCAATATCCGCTCCGTGCTGGAACAGATCGGTGCCGGACAATTTGCAGGGGAGACGCCTCCCAGCCAGATCAAGGAAACCGCGGACGTTATGCCGGTGATCAACCAGATTGCGCAGAACATCCATACACAGCAGCTCTCGCTCGCCGAACTGAGCCTGACCGACGAACTGACCAAGCTACCCAACCGGCGCGGATTCAACCGTGAGCTGCAGCGCGCTTTCGACCTGGCAAACCGGGATCTGCACCCCTGCCTGGCGGTGATCGATATCGACCATTTCAAAGAGATGAACGATAACGGTGGACACGAGGTGGGCGACCGTGTGCTGCAGGCCCTGGCGGATACCTTGCGCCAGCAGACGCGTAAAGTCGACTTTGCCGCGAGGCTGGGCGGCGACGAGTTCGCTGTGATTTTCTCCCGCGCACAAGTCGTCGATATGTGCGACAGGTTGGGGAAAATGGCGGAGGCCTTCGTCGGGCTGCAGAAGGGCGATCCCGCGATAGCTCAGCATGGTTTGAGCACCCTGAGCATCGGTTTGACCTGCTTCGACCCGCAGCGCGACGAGACGCCGGACGACGTTCTGCGCCGCGCCGACCAGGCCCTGTATCAAGCCAAGGCCAATGGCCGCAACCGCATAGAAGTCATCGGCGCGGGCGGCGGAGGCTGCGGCGATACTGGCGTTTGCAAGATTTGACGCGCAGAGCTCTCGTTTAGCCACCCCTTGGCGGCCTTGCCGTTTCCGTTCTCAATCACCGTGACATCTTGTTCGGCGACCTTGGCGCGTCAGCGTGCCTTGCCGATGCCTGCAAATGCCGCAGCCATGGCGTTCTGAACGCCGGGTTTTGCATCCGTCTTCCGGGTGGGGCTCGGGCTTGGTTGCGCGGGGCCGGCTTCCACCTTGTCGCCGAGGCGCATGGTGAGCGCAATGCGCTTGCGTTTCGCGTCCACTTCCAGAACCTTGACCTTCACCACGTCGCCGGCCTTGACCACGCTGCGCGGGTCCTTCACGAACTTGTCGGCCAGCGCCGATATGTGCACCAGGCCGTCCTGGTGCACGCCGATATCGACGAAAGCCCCGAAATTGGCGACGTTCGTGACCACGCCTTCGAGCACCATGCCGGGCGTGAGGTCGCGCAGGTCTTCCACGCCTTCGCGGAAGGCGGCGGTCTTGAATTCAGGCCGCGGATCGCGCCCCGGTTTTTCCAGTTCGCGCAGAATGTCGGTCACGGTCGGCAGTCCGAAGCGCTCGTCGGTGAAGTGCGCCGGGGAGAGCCGCTTGAGCGTAGCGCCGTCGCCGATCAGGGAGCGGGCGTCGCGGCCTGTCGCGGCGAGTATTTTTTGCACCAGCGGATAGGCTTCCGGGTGCACGGCGGACGCGTCCATGGGGTTGTCGCCGTTCATGATGCGCAGGAATCCCGCCGCCTGCTCGAAGGCTTTTTCTCCCAGGCGCGGAACCTCCTTGAGTTGCGTGCGCGTGCGGAACGCGCCTTTGCGGTCGCGGAATTCGACGATGTTGCGCGCCAGTGTCGCGTTCAATCCGGATACGCGCGCGAGCAGCGGCACGGAGGCTGTGTTCAGGTCCACGCCCACGGCGTTGACGCAATCTTCCACGACGTTGCCCAGCGTCCGCGCCAGTTGGGTCTGGCTCACGTCGTGCTGGTACTGCCCGACGCCGATGGATTTCGGATCGATCTTAACCAGCTCCGCCAGCGGGTCCTGCAAGCGGCGGCCGATGGACACGGCGCCGCGCAGGGTGACGTCGAGTTCCGGGAATTCGTTGGCGGCCAGTTCGGAGGCCGAATACACCGATGCACCGGCTTCCGATACCACCAGCTTGGTCAGCCCCAGTTCGGGGTGGCGCTGCATCAGGTCCGCGGCCAGTTTGTCGGTTTCGCGCGAGGCGGTGCCGTTGCCGATGCTGATCAGTTCCACCCGGTGCGCCCGGGCGAGTTGCGCCAGCAGGGCAATGGACTTATCCCACTCGTTGCGCGGCACATGGGGATAGATGACGGCGGTGTCCAGCAGCTTGCCGGTGGCATCCACCACCGCGACCTTGACCCCGGTGCGCAGGCCCGGGTCCAGCCCTATGGTAGGCCGAGGGCCTGCGGGTGCGGCCAGCAGCAGGTCGTGCAGGTTGTGCGCGAAGACGCGGATGGCCTCGGTTTCCGCGGCCTCGCGCAGGCGGCTCATCGACTCCAGTTCCAGGTGGGGAAATATTTTCGCGCGCCAGGCCAGTCGCGCGCTGTCCAGCAGCCAGCGGTCGGCCGGGCGGCCGCCGTCGCGGATGCCGAAGCGCTGCGCAGTCATGCCCTCGCAGGGGTCGGGCGGGGGGGAGCCTGCTGCTTGCTGGTCCTTGTTCGTCAGCAGGGTAAGCTGCAGGATGTCCTCGTTGCGTCCGCGCAGCAATGCCAGGGCGCGGTGCGAAGGGATGGCCTTGATCGCCTCGCTGTACTCGAAATAGTCGGCGAATTTCGCGCCGATGTCCTGCTTGCCGTCCGCCACGCGCGCAGCGAGGACCGCGTTGGCCCACAGATATTCGCGCAGCCTGCCCAGCAGTTCGGCGTCCTCGGCGAAATGCTCCATGAGGATGTGGCGCGCGCCGTCCAGGGCTGCTTTGGTGTCGGCCACCCCCTTGTCGGCAGCGACATACTGCGCCGCCGCGTGCTCGGGCGCGAGCGTGGGATCGTCCAGCAGGGCCAGGGCCAGGGGCTCCAGCCCGGCTTCACGCGCGATCTGTGCCTTGGTGCGGCGCTTCTGTTTGTAAGGGAGATAGAGATCCTCCACCTCGGTCTTGCTCTGCGCGGCCAGGATGGCTCGTTGCAGTTCGGCACTCAGCTTTCCCTGTTCGGCGATGCTCTTGAGGATTGCGCTGCGCCGCTCTTCCAGTTCGCGCAGATAGCCGAGACGGTCGTCCAGTTGGCGCAACTGAGTGTCGTCCAGCGCCCCCGTCGCCTCTTTGCGGTAGCGCGCGATGAACGGCACGGTGGCGCCTTCGTCCAGCAGGCGCACGGCCGCTGCCACCTGTTGCTCATGAACGGAAATTTCTTCGGCAATGCGTTGCGTAATGCTCTTGATCATGGGAATCGGCTTGTGGGTTCTCAAGGTTGCGGGCGGTCGCAGGGAATGCGGGGCCGGATGGTATCGGCAGCAATAAAAAAGGGTACCTGCAGGGTACCCTTCATGGGCCAAAAACTCGCCGTATTTTCGCATCAAACGGCAGGCCAGTCCATCCGGCAGTTGCCTATACTCATAGCGTGGAGCCGGAGTGTTGCGATCGGCACCATAGACCAATCCGACCGATGGGAAGCCTATGCCGCGCGACGACGTGAACCAGCCGAAATCACCCATGGACCCAAGGCAGAGCCAGGGGTTGTGGCTTGCGATGGCGGTCGCATTGGTATTGTGGCTGCTGGGGATGTATCTCATGCCGGCCGGGCAGGTGGAGCAGATTCCCTACAGCGAATTCAAGAGCATGGTGCGCGACGGCCGGTTTCAGGAGGTAACCCTGGGAACCGCCGTGGTCAAGGGGACGGCCAAGGCCGATCAAGCCAAGGTGGTCAAAATCTACCAGGCGGTCAAGGTGGAGGACCCGGACTTGCTGAAAGACCTCGAAGCGCGCGGCGTTCGCTACCAGGGCGAAGTGGAAAGCCGGTGGCTGGGTTTTCTCCTGTCCTGGGTGCTTCCGCTGCTGTTGCTGTTCTTCCTGTGGCGCGTGCTCATGGAGCGCATGGGCGGCGCACAGCGCAGCATGCTTTCGATCGGGCAGAGCAAGGCCAAAGTCTATGTGGACAAGGACACGGGCGTCACGTTCGACGACGTTGCCGGGGTCGACGAGGCGAAGGACGAGTTGCGCGAGATCATCGATTTCCTGCGCGAGCCGGAAAAGTACCGGCGCCTCGGCGGCAGCCTTCCCAAAGGGGTCCTGCTGGTCGGTCCGCCGGGCACGGGCAAGACGCTGCTGGCAAAGGCCGTCGCCGGGGAGGCCAAGGTGCCGTTCTTCAGCATGAGCGGCTCCGAATTCGTGGAAATGTTCGTCGGCGTTGGCGCTGCGCGGGTGCGCGACCTCTTCGCCCAGGCGCAGGAAAAAGCCCCGTGCATCATCTTTATCGACGAGCTGGATGCGCTGGGCAAGGTGCGTAGCGCGTCCCCCATAGCCGGCGGGCACGAGGAGCGCGAACACACCCTGCAGCAGTTGCTGGTGGAGATCGACGGCTTCGACACGCACAAGGGCGTCATCATCATGGCCGCCACCAACCGGCCCGAAATACTCGATCCCGCGCTGCTGCGCCCGGGGCGTTTCGACCGGCACGTGCTGGTGGACCGGCCCGACATCCGCGGCCGCGAGGATATCCTGCGGGTTCATTGCAAGCGTATCGTCCTGGCCGCGGACGTGGACGCCAGAGTGCTGGCTGCGCGCACCACCGGCTTCGTCGGCGCCGACCTCGCCAACGTGGTGAACGAAGCGGCCCTGCTCGCCGCGCGCCGCAACAAGGCTGCGGTCGATATGGAAGACTTCGAGGAGGCCATCAACCGGCTGGTGGCGGGGCTGGAGAAAAAGCGCCGTGTCATGAGCCGGCGCGAACAGGAGGTGATCGCCTACCACGAATCGGGCCATGCCCTGGTCGCGGAATCCCTGACGCACACCGATCCGGTGCACCGCATCTCCATCATCCCGCGCGGCATCGCAGCCCTGGGCTACACGCTGCAACTCCCCACGCAGGACCGCTACCTGATGACGCGCTCGGAACTTACCGACCGCATGACGGTGCTGCTGGGCGGGCGCACGGCCGAGGAACTGGTGTTCGGCGAGATTTCCACCGGCGCGCAGGACGATCTGGAACGCGCCACCAGCATGGGTCGCAGCATGGTTGCCGACTATGGCATGAGCGAAAAGCTCGGCCCCATGACCTACGGCCCCGGCAGGCGCGCGCAGTTTCTGGCAGATTCCATGCAGTTTCCGCAGCACGAAATTGCCGAGGAAACGGTGCGCGAGGTGGATCGGGAAGTGCGCGCGCTGATGGACCAGGCCCACGAGCATGCCCGCTCCGTCCTGGAGGCGCAGCGCAGCACGCTGGATGCGCTTGCCCACAAGCTGCTCGAACAGGAAACCATAGAGGGCGACGAGTTGCGCCGCATCGTCGCCGCAGGCCGGACGCAAGCCGGGGTCGCTCCCGCGGCCAGCGGCGAAGCGGCCAAAGACCCTATGCCGATCAGGGGCGAAAGCCCGTGAATAGGTGCTTCCAGGGCTGATCGCGTGATGTATCATGTCGTTTGCAGAGCCATCGTAGACCGGCCACACAATGCGCCGGAGCAAGCCCCCATCGGGGCGGCGAATTTAGGAGAACCCCATGAGCGATGAATTGCTGGAAACCGTGAAATCCGGAAATACGGCCAAGGTCCAAGCGCTGCTGCGGAGCGGCGCCGACTGCAACGCGCGCGGCGCGGAAGGGGCAACGGCCCTGATGCTTGCGGCGGGTGCGGGCAGCCTGGACATGGTCAAGGCGCTGCTTGCGGCGGGCGCGGACGTCAGCGCGAGCGACGAGCGCGGCTGGACTGCGCTGATGAAATCAACCTACAACGACCAGCTCGATCGGGGTTTTCCCGACGTGGCGCAGGCGCTGATCGATGCCGGTGCCGACGTCGAGGCGAAGATCGCCTACGGCACGCGCCCGCTGATGATTGCAGCCGGCTATGGCGAGGCGGGGGTGGTCGAAGTCCTGCTAAAAGCCGGGGCCGATCCGCGCGCCAAAAACGATGGCGGCAGGACCGCCCTGATGATGGTCAAGGACAAGGACTACGTGGAGGTCATCAATCTGCTGCACGAGGCGGAACTGGATCTGGGCGACGAGCAAGGCTGCGGTTCGCGCAATCCGCCGGGCGCCAACGTCGTTACCTTTCTAAAGCCGGCGAAACCATGAATAAGCCCGCCCGCACCCAAGTTCCCATCCACGAATTGCTGGCGCGGCGCTGGAGCCCCCGTGCATTCGATGCCTCCAGGCCGGTATCCCGGGAACAACTGCTGTCCATGCTGGAAGCGGCGCGCTGGGCGCCGTCGTGCTACGGCGACGAGCCCTGGCGTTTCATCGTGTGGGACAAGAATGCCGACGCGGCCTCCTGGCAAAGGGCATTCGACTGCCTCGTCGAATTCAACCGGCAGTGGGTGAAAAACACGCCCGTCCTCATGCTGGCTCTGGCGAGCAAGAGTTTCCGCAAGGGCACTCCCAATCGCCACGGCCAGTACGATACGGGTGCCGCCAGCGAAAACATCTGCCTGCAGGCCACCGCGCTCGGCCTGATGGCGCACCAGATGGGCGGCTTCGATGCCGCGAAGATCGCGCAGGCATTCGGAATCCCCGACGAGTTCGTTTGCATGGCCATGATCGCGGTAGGCTACCAGGCGGCGGCGGATGTGCTCGACGGCAGCCTCAAGGAGCCGGAACTGGCCGAACGCGCGCGGCGGCCGCTCGGGGAGAGTTTTTTCCTGGGCGGATGGGGCGTTCCGGTCGCCTGATCTAGCCAGCCGGCTCACCGATTCTCGATCGCCTGCCGTTCCAGCAGACCCGCGAACTGATCCGGCGGCATGGGCTTGCCGAACAGGTAGCCTTGCACCTCGTCGCAGCCGCGTTTCCGCAGGAATTCCAGATGCTCGACGCGCTCCACGCCTTCCGCCGTCACCCTCAAATCCAGGTTATGGGCAAGGCCGATGATCGCTTCGACGATGACCGTGCTGTCGTTGTCCCGGTCCACCTCGTCGATGAAGGAGCGGTCGATCTTGATGATGTCGATGGGGAACTGCCTCAGGTAGTTGAGGGAAGAATAGCCCGAGCCGAAGTCGTCCAGGGAAATGGCAACCCCGATCTGTTTGAGTTCGTGCAGCGTTCGCTCGGCTTGTTCGCTGTTGGCGATCAGCACCCCTTCGGTGATTTCGATCTCCACGGAGCCGGGCGGGACGCCGGTGTTGTCCAGCACGGTGCGCAACTGATCGAGGAAACGGTCGCCGTCGAACTGCCGGGCCGAAACATTGATCGACATGCGGAAACCGGGCGCTATGCGCAGCCACTCGCGCAGTTGGAGGCAGGCCTGGTTCAGCACCCATAGCCCGATGTCGCGAATCTGCCCGGTCGCTTCCATGATGGGGATGAACTCGACCGGCGATACCGGCCCGAAGTCACGGCTGGTCCAGCGCAGCAGGGCCTCGCAGCCGACCACCTTCATGCTCCCGAGGTCGACGCGCGGCTGGTAGTGCAGGGCCAGTTCGCGCCGGGCAATCGCGGATTTCAACGCATTTTCCAGCTTGAAACGCTGCATCTCCTCCTGCGCCAGGGTGTCGGCATAGAACTGAAAGTTGTTCTTCCCCAGTTTCTTGGCCTGATACATGGCGCTGTCGGCCTTCTTGATCAGCGAGTAAGGGTTGTCGCCGTCGTCCAGGGAAAACAGCGCGATCCCCATGCTGACCGAGGTGCGTATGCTCTCGTTGCCCAACATGATCGGCTCGGCGACCGAGCGGATGATGCGCTTCGCCGCGATCTCGGCACCGTCTATGCATTTGACGTCGGTCAGGATCACGGTGAACTCGTCGCCCCCCAGCCGCGCCACGGTATCGGAGCGGCGCACGGCTGCTTTCAGGCGCCGCCCGATTTCCTTGATCAGCCTGTCGCCGGCGTCGTGGCCCAGGGTGTCGTTGATGGACTTGAACCCGTCGAGGTCGAGGAAGAATACCGCCGCCAGCGTATCCCTGCGCCGGCACGTCTCCAGGGCCACGTTGAGGCGGTCGAGGAACAGGGTGCGGTTCGGCAGGCCGGTCAGCGCATCGTAGTTCGCCAGTTGCTTCAGCCGCTTTTCGATTTTCCTGCGGCTGGCGATGTCCTGTACGTTGGCCAGGAACACCGGCGGCACCTCGCTGTGCGAAAGCTGTAGCCGCACCTCGACCGGGTAGACGGTGCCGTTCTTTCTGCGATGGAGCGTTTCGTAGATGAGGCGGCTTTCGGTGCCATCGAACAGCGGTTGGGCGAGCTGGCGGAACGCCTTCTCCGAGAACTTGGGCGTGATGTCGGCGATCCCGAGCCGGCTGAGTTCCGTTTTGGCGTAGCCGAGATTTTCCATGGCGCCCTGGTTGGCCTGGATGAAACGCAGCGTATCGCTGTGGAACACGTATATCTCGTCCCAGCTATGGTCCAGCAGGCGTCCCAGGCGCGACTCCGCCTGCTGCGGCAGTTCGTGCTCGCGCAGGTCGCGCACCATGGAGAGCACGTAGTCCCGGTCGCCGAATCGCACCACTTTGGCAACCACCTCCACGGGAATCTGCGTGCCGTCCCTGGCGACGTGGATGGCCTCGAACACGGTCTCGCCTTCGCGCCGGATGTGGCGCCCGAACGAGCGGACGCGACCACTGTTGGCGGCCGGGTTGATGGTGCGGGCGTTCATCCCGAGCAGTTCCTGGCGCGTGTAGCCGAGCCGCGCGCAGGCGACGTCGTTCACCTGCACGAAATTGCCGTGCACCCCGTCCGCGGACAGGGGCGCCAGGAACACCGCGTCGCCGATGCTGTTGAACAGGATTTCGAAGCGCTCTTTTTCTTCGACCAGGCGCGCTTCCGTCTGCTTCATGCCGCGGATGTCCTTGAGGACGGCCACGTCGACAGGGCCTTCGGCATCGGGCCGCGCGAACGTGCTAATCGACATCAGCGCGGGTATCAATGTGCCGTCGCGATGCCTGACGGCCACCTCGCAGGACTGCGGGCGGTCGCTCCGTTGGGCGCGGCACGTGTCGCGGCGCCTGTCGCCGCAGTCCGTACAGGTCGGGATCAGCGCATCGCGCCCGAGGGCGGCCAGTTGCGGCGCCGAGTAGCCCAGCAGCAGCGCGGCGGCGGGATTGCTCATGACGACCCGTCCAGCCCGATCGGCGCCGATGACGCAATCCGGGAGATGGTCGATGACTTGTTGCCAGATCGAACGTGGCGTCGTTTCGGAATCGGTTGGCACGGTTCGGGAACTCGCCGGAAACAGGATGAATCGGCTGCAAGGGTGGCGCAGCGGCCCATATCTTGCCAAGTTCATCGTCGCCCGGCGGACCGCGGCCATCCTGGCCGCATGCGGGCTGGAAGCCCGCGATCCAATCCCACTGCCAAACCTGCTATCGAATTTGGGCAGGGCGCGTCGACGAAACCGGCGTGGAAATGATCGGCCAAATGCGGGAAAACTTTAACCGGAACGACGGCGCAACCGGCTTGAATCTTTCCCCGGAGTGTCCTATCAATAATGCACGGCAGGGACACTTGTCTGCTAGGTATGACAGGAGGTGATTCATGATGGACATCAACAAGGCCATGGCCGCGCAGGATATGGGTCAACGCGGAGTCGAGGGGTATTTTACGACGCTCCCGGAGTGGTCGGAAGACATCGCGCGCAAGCTGGCCGCCGAGGAGGCGGTCACCCTGACCGACGAGCACTGGGAGGTCATACACTTGTTGCGCAACCACTACAGTTTGCATGGTAACAACCTCGCCGGGCCGCAATTGTTGCGGGCGTTGGAGGAGCCGTTCGGCGCGCGCGGCGGCAGGAAGCATTTGTATCGGCTATTTCCCCGTGGACCGGTCAGCCAGGGCTGCAAAATCGCCGGCCTGCCTGCGCCCGCGTACAGCAGGGATCCTTCCTTCGGCAGCGTGGAGTGATCTGAGTGCGGCGGTTATAGGCCGCCTTAGGAGTCCTGTCGTTCTGGTGCGAAGGCAATAAGTACGGGCCCGGTTTCTTTCCTATACTTAAACCGAGCGCCAGACGAAATAGGGACAACAATGACAAACGCCAAAGCGTTGGACCACCAACTCCTCTTCCACCGCTGCGATCCTTCGCAGCTTGGTTTTGAAACCACCAGCGAGCTTGAAGACCTGACCGAAGTGATCGGCCAGGGCAGGGCCATGGGGGCCGTGCAGTTCGGCACCGGCATGCGCCACGAAGGCTACAACCTTTACGTGCTGGGTCCTCCCGGCATGGGCAAGCACACCCTGGTGCGGCAGTTTCTGGAGGGCCGGGCCGGGGCCGAGCGCGAGCCCAGCGACTGGTGTTACATCAACAACTTCGAACAGCCGCACAAGCCGCGCGCCCTGCGGTTGCCGGCCGGCCGGGCGGCCATACTGGCGCAGGACATGGCGCAACTGGTGGACGAGTTGCGCAGTGTGATTCCCGCTGCTTTCGAGAGCGACGAGTACCGCAACCGCGCGGAAGAAATCCAGGAGAAGTTCAACGAGCGGCAGGAGGCTGTCTTCAAGGACCTGGGGGAGGAGGCAGAGAAGCAGGGCATTGCGCTGCTGCACACGCCGGGCGGCTTTGCCTTCGCTCCCATGCACGATGGCGAGGTGATCGGCCCGGACGACTACGACAAGCTGCCCGATGCGGAAAAGGAGCGTGTCGAAAAGCTCGTGTCCGGGCTGGAAGAGCGTCTGCAGAAGATCATCCGGCAGATTCCGCAGTGGCGCAAGGAGAAGCGGGAAAAGGTCAAACAGCTCAACCGCGAGATCACCATGTCCGCCGTCGGCCACCTGATTGCCGAGTTCAAGGATCGCTACACGGACCTGCCGGTGGTGCTGGCGTATCTGGATGAAGTGCAGCAGAACGTGGTGGAGAGCGCCGACGATTTCCGCAAGACGGAGGAGCCGCCGGCCAACGTGCTTGGCATGAGCATTGCGGAGCGCCCCGATTTCCACCGCTACCGCGTCAACGTGCTGGTGGACCAGGGCGAGTCGCGCGCCGCGCCTATCGTGTCGGACGACAATCCCACGCACAGCAACCTCATCGGCCGGGTCGAGCACGTGGCGCAACTGGGCGCGCTGGTGACCGATTTCACGCTGATCAAGCCCGGCTCGCTGCACCGCGCCAACGGCGGCTATTTGCTGCTGGACGTGCGCAAAGTGCTGGTGCAGCCTTTTGCCTGGGAAGCCCTGAAGCGCGCGCTGTACGCAAAGGAAATCCGCATCGAGTCGCTGGGGCAGATGCTGAGCCTGGTCAGCACCGTTTCGCTGGAGCCGGAACCCATTCCGCTGGACATCAAGGTGATCCTGTTCGGCGAACGGCTGTTTTACTACCTGTTGTACGAATACGACCCGGAGTTTAGCGAGCTGTTCAAGGTCGCCGCCGATTTCGAGGAAACCATGGAGCGCAGCGCCGACAACAACCTGCTCTACGCGCGGCTGATCGGCACCCTGGCGCGCAAGACCGGGCTGCTGCCGCTGCATCGCTCTGCCGTGGCGCGGGTGATCGAGCACAGCGCGCGCATCGTGGGCGACGCGGAAAAGCTCTCCACCCATCTGCAGAGCGTGTCGGATCTGGTGCGCGAGGCGGATTACTGGTCGCGCGATGCGGGGCGCACAGCGGTACAGGCGCAAGACGTGCAGCGCGCCATCGACGCGCAAATCCACCGCGCCGACCGGCTGCGCAGCCGCATCCACGAAGAGATCCTGCGCGGCACCGTGCTCATCGACACGCAGGGTGCGATGGCCGGCCAGGTCAACGGCCTTGCGGTCATACAGTTGGGCGACTTCGCCTTTGCGCAGCCGATGCGCATCACGGCGACCACGCGCATCGGCGAAGGCGAGTTCATCAACGTCGAGCGCGAGGTGGAGCTTTCCGGCGCCATCCATTCCAAGGGCGTGCTGATCCTGTCCTCGTTCCTGGCGGCGCGCTATTCCAGGGACCGGCCGCTGTCGCTCTCGGCCAGCCTGGCGTTCGAGCAGTCCTACGGCATGGTGGAAGGCGACAGCGCCTCGCTGGCGGAGCTGTGCGCGCTATTGTCCAACCTGGCCGGGGCGCCGGTGAAGCAGTCCCTCGCCATCACCGGGTCGGTCAACCAGTTCGGCCAGGCGCAGGCCATAGGCGCGGTCAACGACAAGATCGAGGGGTTCTTCGACATCTGCAAGGCGCGCGGGCTCAACGGCGAGCAGGGCGTGCTGATTCCCGCGTCGAACGTGAAGCACCTCATGCTGCGCCAGGACGTGGTGGACGCGGCCGCCGCCGGGCAGTTCCACATCTACCCGGTGGAAAACATCGACCAGGCCATAGAGCTGCTCACCGGGGTGCCGGCCGGAATGCCGGACGACAAGGGCGAACTGCCCGAGCACAGCATCAACTTCCAGGTGGCGGCAAGGCTGTTCGAGCTGTCGGTGATCCGCCAGGCGTTTTCCGGTGCGGGAAAAACCGGGAAGGCGAAGAAAAAATGATCCTAGAAACGGTAGTTGGACGAGGTGGAGTGTGCGGTTTTCGGGGCGCATGGCAAGGCGCAACGACGCGGAATGGTCGTTCCATTCCAAGGAGTTGCAACGCCGCCATGCGCCCCGAAAACCGTGCAATCCGCCTCGTAGCTAACTCACCAAACGGGAGGGCTCATGAATCATGACAAAGCAACTTGAAAACATATTGTTAACTGTCAAAGAGAGCGGTCAACTGCCGTTTCTAGGATTATGAGCCAGCCGGAAGTCGCCATCAGCCGCATCATGGTGGCGCTGGACACTTCCGCGCGCAGTTCCGCCGCGCTGGATACCGCGGCGGAACTGGCGAGCGCGCTGGGTGCCCAGTTGCTCGGGCTGTTCGTCGAAGACATCAACCTGTTGCGCCTGGCGGGGTTGCCTTTTGCGCGCGAGGTGGGCCGTGCTTCGGCGGCTGCGCGCCCGCTCGATTTTTCCGCGGTGGAGAGGGGGATGCGCATGGAGGCTGCCCGCGCCCAGCGTTCGATTGCCGGGGCGGCGCAGCGGCTGCAACTGCAGTGGTCGTTCCGCGTCACGCGCGGGCAGGCGATCGCGCAGGTTCTGGCGGAAGCGGCGCAGGTGGACATGGTGGTGTTCGGCAGGGCAGGCGAGTCCGCGGCGCCCGTCGTCGGGCCGGTGCTGGTGCTGTTCGACGGCGGTCCGGCGGCGCAGCAGGCGCTCGCCACGGCAGTGCGGCTGGCAAAGGCCAACGAGCGCCAGTTGGGCGTGCTGATTCCCGCCGACACGACCGCAAGCTTTCGGCAACGGCGCGGACTCGCCGCTGCCAGCTTGGGCCACGGCGCTCCGCGGGCCCGTTACATTGCGCTGGCGGGGAGCGATGCCGCGCACCTGGCACGCGCCGCGCGCGCCGAGAAATGCAGCGCTTTCGTGCTTGCGAGCGGCAGTCTTCCGGACGGCGCGGACGAAATCGGTGCGCTGATCCACGCCATCGGCTGCCCGCTGGTGCTGCTCACATAACAAGCTGCCCAATGCGCTTGCCGGCTTGCCGAGCAGGTTGGTGGCGCCTTTGCGGCGTGCGATAATCGGTCATGGCTTCCATCCAGCAACCCTTCCCTTTTTCCGCCGGCAAGGCCACCCCCGAGCTCGATCCGTTTCTTGCCGCGCTAGCCTCAGCCTACGCCGCGGACGACGCCGCGCTGGTGCGGCGCGCGTGTGGCCTGGCGGCGCCGGCCTATGCCGGGCACGCGCTGGCGACGGGCGAAGGCTTGTTGCAGCACGCCATCGGAACCGCCGCCATACTCGCCAACATGCGTCTGGACGCGGAAACGCTGGCGGCCGCCATTTTGCATGCCCTGCCCGAGTGTGTGGAAGGCGCTCTGGACACGGTGTGCGCCGAGTTCGGCCCCAGCGTCGCGCAGTTGGTCGAAGGCGTCGCCAGGATGGGGCACATCCAGGAGCATGGCGAATCGGCCGAGCACGGCGCGGACGCCAAGGGCAAGCTCGCCCAGGCCCAGGCCGAGGGGCTGCGGCAAATGCTGCTGGCCATGGTGCAGGACATCCGCGTGGTGCTGATCAAGCTGGCCGAACGCACCCAGACCATGCGCAGCCTGAGCCAGGCCGACGAGGCGTTGCGCCGCAGCACCGCGGCGGTGACGCGCGACATCTTCGCGCCCCTGGCGAACCGGCTCGGCGTGTGGCAGCTCAAGTGGGAGCTGGAGGACCTGGCCTGCCGTTACCTGGAGCCGGCGACCTACCAGCAGGTCGCGCGCCTGCTGGACGAGCGCCGCGTCGACCGCGAACGCTACATCAGCGACGTGATCGGGCGGCTCCGGCACGAGCTGGAACAGGCCGGCATCAAGGGCGAAGTCAGCGGCCGCCCCAAGCACATCTACAGCATCGTCAACAAGATGAAGCAGAAGCACCTGGACTTCGCCGAGGTGTACGACGTGCGCGCGCTGCGCGTGCTGGTGCCGGAGGTGAAAGATTGCTACACCGTGCTGGGCATCGTGCACAACCTGTGGCAGCCGATTTCGGGCGAATTCGACGACTACATTTCGCACCCCAAAAGCAACGATTACCGCTCGCTGCACACCGCGGTGTTCGGTCCGGAGGGCAAGGCGCTGGAGGTGCAGGTGCGCACTTTCGACATGCACCAGCACGCCGAATACGGCGTGGCCGCCCACTGGCGCTACAAGGAAGGCGCCAAGGCCGACGCCCGCTACGACGAGAAGATCGCCTGGCTGCGCCAGGTGCTGGAGTGGAAAGATACCCTCGCCGACAGCGGCGAGTTGATGGAGCAGTTCAAGGGCGAGCTGTTCCAGGACCAGGTCTACGTCTTCACCCCGCAGGGCAAGGTCATCGACTTGCCCAAGGGCGCGACCCCCGTGGATTTCGCCTACCACGTCCACACCGACCTCGGCAACCGCTGCCGCGGCGCCAAGCTGGACGGCCACATGGTGCCGCTCAACACCAAACTCGAAAACGGCCAGCGCGTCGAAATCCTGACCGCCAAGCAGGGCGGGCCCAGCCGCGACTGGCTCAACCCCGGTCTGGGATTTTTGCAGAGCGCGCGCGCCCGCGCCAAGGTGCGGCACTGGTTCAAGTACCAGCATTTCGAGGAAAACGTGGCGCAGGGCCGCACCCAGCTCGACCGCGAGCTGCACCGCCTCGGCATCGTCGGCTTCAATCAGGAAAAACTGGCGCAGAAACTCGGCTTTGCCAAGCTTGAGGAGTTCCTCGCCGCCCTCGGTCGCGGCGACGTCACCAATCGCCAGGTAGTGGTGGCGATCCAGGAGGAGGTCGTACCCAAAGCCCCCGAAGAAGCCAAGCCGCTGACGGCCAGAAAGTCTACGGCCGGAGCCATCCCCGCCGGCATCACCGTGGAAGGCGTGGGCAATCTGCTCACCACCATGGCGCGCTGCTGCAAGCCCGCGCCTCCCGACAACATCGTCGGTTTCATCACGCGCGGCCGCGGCGTCACCATCCACCGCCGCGACTGCCCCAACATCCTGCGTCTGTCGGACGGGCGCCGCGAGCGCCTGGTCGCGGCCGACTGGGGCGGCAAGAAAGGCGCCACCTTCGCCGTCGACATCGAAGTCGAGGCCTATGACCGCCAGGGGTTGCTGCGCGACATCTCGGACGTGCTGGTGCGGGAAAGGGTCAACACCACCCGCGTCAACACCTTGTCCCAGGACAACGTCGCACGCATGCAATTCACCGTCGAAATCGCCGATCTGGAACAGTTGAGCCGGCTGCTGGCGCTGATACACCATGTGCCGAACGTGATAGAGGCGAAGCGGCGGAAGTAGCGTGCGCTGTGTGCGCGAAATGGCGGGGGATCGTGCGCACAGCGCACGCTACGCGCCTGATATGCCATGTGCCGAATGTGATAGAGGCGAAGCGGCGAAAGTGGCGTGCGCTGTGCGCACGAAATGGCGGGGAGGCGTGCTACGCCGGGGCGCCGGGCGGCTCTACTTTCCGTTCTGCAACTGCTTGAGCAAGGCCTGCGCCTCTTTCTCCTGCGGGAACGCAATGCCGGCGTCCAGCAAGCGTTGCAGCTCCTGCCGTGCCTTGGCGCCGTCTCCCGATTTGGCTAATGCCGCCGCCAGGTGATAGCGTATTTCCGGCGCGTCCGGCGCCTTGCTCGTGGCCTGTTGCAGCAGATCCAGGCCGCGTGCGGTCTTGCCCTGTCCCACCAGAATCCAACCCAGCGTGTCCATTATCGGCGCACTATTCGGCTGCACCTTGTAAGCCTGCTCCGCGTACTCGACAGCGCGCGGGCTGTTTTCCTGCTGGTACAGCCAGGCAAGATTGTTCAGGACCAGGACATTGGCCGCATCCTGCTTGAGCACGGCTTCGTACTGCTGGATGGCGGGTTTGTATTGTTCGGACTTGAGGTAGGCGTTTGCCAGATACAGGCGCGGCACCATGTCCTGAGGGTTGTTTTTGACGTATTGGGCCAATTTCGCTTCCGCAGTCTTGGCGTCGCCGGCCTGGCTGTATGCCGCATGCAGCTTGATCGCCAGCGTGCCGCTCTTGCCGTTGCCGAAAGCCGTTTCGTAGGCCTTGGCAGCGTCCTTGAACTGCTTCTGCTGCATCAGCGCATCCCCTTCCATGGCATATCCCAGCGGCACTTTGGGAGACTGCTTCTGGATTTTGCGCGCGATGTTCAACGCTTCCGCCGCATGCTCCGTCTGCAACTGGAGCGAAAACAGGAAAATCTCCGCGTCGGCAAAGTCCGGCTGTAGTTCGAGCGCCTTGTTGGCGGAGGCCAAAGCCGCTGCATTATCCTTCGCCGCGGCCTGGGCCTGCGCCAGGCGGAGATAGGGCGCCGCCGCCTTGGGTGCGAGCTGCGTCAGTTGCTTGAAGCTGACCAGCGCATTGTCTTTTTCGCCAGCGGCCAGTTGCGCCGTGCCGAGCATATCCAGCGCGTCGGGGTTGTTGAGGTTGGCCGACTGGGCTTCACGCGCCATTGCCAGGGCGTTTTGTGGATCTTTCTTGTTCAGGTAGTAGCGGGCGATGAGAAGACGCGGGCGCAGCGCCGATGGACTGGTCTTGGCCGCCTTTTGCAGCCACTCCAGATATTCCTTTTCCTGGCCTGCGCGGCCCGCCAGTTCGGCCAGGGCGAGCATGGCCTCGACGTTGCCGGGAGCGCTTTTCAATATGCCCTCGAAACGTTTGCGCGCCGCGTCGGGCTTTTTGTCCCGCATGTCCATTTGCGCCAGATTCGCGGCGGCGGGATAGTAGTCGGGCTTGAGCGCGAGGGCTTGCTCAAGGCTCTTGCGCGCATTGGCCATATCCTGCTTGCCGAGATAGGCGGCAGCTTTCAGGTTCAGCGTGTCGGGGCTGTTGGGCTGTTTCTTCTCAAGATCGGCGATGGCCTGCAGCGCCTTGTCGTATTCCTTGCGGCTCAGGTGCGCGATGACCAGCAAGGTGTCCGCCCTGGATTGCTTGGGATCGAGTTCCGCCGCCGACTGCAGGTCGGCCACGGCACGCTGGCTGTCGCCGCCGGCAAGATGGCTCAGTCCGACCTGGGTGCGCAACGCGGCGTTCTTGGGCGCGAGCGCCGCGGCTTTTTCGAAGTATCCGGTCGCAGCAGCGAAGTCTTTGGACTGCGCATACGCTTCTCCGGTCAGTGCCAGCACTTGCGGGTCCGGGTGGTCGTCGGACTGCAGCGGGTTCAGGGTTTCCAGGGCGTTTTGCGATCGCCCGGTTTTCAACTGCGTCGAAGCAAGCAGCTTGCGCGCGTAGCTATTGCCGGGGAAGCGCTTGAGGAACTTGGTCAGGTCGGCCTCGGCCTGCTCGTAAGAGCCGAGCGCAAACGCCACCGCGCCGGACAGCAGCACGCTGGGCATGTGGTCCGGGGCTATTTTCAGGACCTCTTGCAGCGCGTCCCGTGCCTGCGGATATTTGCCTTCCCGGAAATCCACCATGGCCTGCAAGTAACGGGCAAGTGGATTGTTCGGCGAGGTTTTCTGCAACGCCTGGATTTCCATCCGGGCCGCGGCGAAGTCGCCGGAAGCCACGTCCATCGACGCCAGACTCAAGTGCGCGCCGGTGTTGTTGGGATCGATTTTGAGCACTTGCCGATAGGCGGCGATGGCCTCTGCCGTCTTGGCCTGGGCGCGCAGCAGGTCTCCCTTGAGCAACCCGGCCTCGGTGTTGCCCGGGGTTCCGTCGAGTGCCAGTTCAACCAGGCGCATGGCTTCGGCGGCGTCGCCCTTGCCCGCGGCAAGACGTGCCTGGCCCAGCAGGGCGTCGGCAAACCCCGGCTGAACCTGCAGAGCGGCCTCGAACGACTTGCGCGCATCGCCGGGCTGCTGCAGAGCAAGTTGGGCATTGCCGCGCAAGCTCAAAATTCCCGCCTGCACATCCTTGGCAGCATCCGGCATCGGCTGCACTTCGTCCAGCGCGCGCTGGAATTCACCCTGGGCCATCAACGAGCGGCCGACTGCCAGTTGCACGTCGCCAGGCTTGTATCCCAGGCGGCGCGCGTGGCGCAGTTCCTTCTCGGCCGACTTTGGATCGTGCGTGTCGTTGTAGATGACGCCAAGCAGATAGCGGGCTTCGGCATTGTCGGAGTTTTTCTGCAAAGCGTTCTTGAGCTGGATGATGGCGGCCTTGTCGTCGCCCTTGGCATGGTATTGCTGCGCTTCCTGGTAAAGCTTCTGGCTGGATTCGGTCTTGCCGCAACCGGCCACCGCCAGCATAACCGCTGCCAGCAGCGCCAAATATCGAACCTGTATGGTGTATTTCACGCCTTGCTTCATCTGCGTCTCCCTGATTTTAAGAACCTACGGGCAGCCGTCTCTCCCGGATGCGCGGCTATATCATAGCCTTTCCCAGGGCGATGAGTAGAACTGGGTGCTATCGGGCTCGTCGGTTTGGTCTATGCCGGAGCAAGATGGCGCATAGCGTCTAGCCAGGGGCTTAGGGGGTTATGAGGAAGGTGTGACGCGCTCTGCCGCGAGCAAAAATTGAACCGTCCCGAATTTTCGGTTACAATGCCGGCTCTTTTAGGCGCGTAGCTCAGCTGGTTAGAGCACCACCTTGACATGGTGGGGGTCGTTGGTTCGAGTCCAATCGCGCCTACCACATTAAAATTAGCACCCGATCGGGTGCTAATATTTTTTGGTTCGCACAATGCCTGTTGTCCGTTTACCCGATGGTTCCGAACGCAAGTTCGAGCAGCCCGTCACCGTCGCCGAAGTGGCCGCCAGTATCGGCGCCGGGCTGGCGCGCGCGGCGCTGGCGGGTAAGGTCGACGGCAAGCTGGTCGATACTTCCTTCCTGATCGAGAAAGATGCCGCACTGGCCATCGTCACCGAGCGCGACCCGGAAGGGCTGGAGGTGATACGCCATTCCGCTGCACATCTGCTGGCGCAGGCGGTGAAGCAGTTGTTCCCCGAGGCGCAGGTGACCATAGGTCCGGTGATCGAGGACGGTTTCTATTACGATTTTTCTTACAAACGCCCGTTCACTCCGGAAGACCTCGCCGCGATCGAAGCCAAGATGGTGGAGCTGGCCAAGCGCGACCTGAAGGTTGAGCGCCGCGTGGTGGAGCGCGCCGAGGCCATCCGTTATTTCAACGATCTGGGCGAGCATTACAAGGCGCAGATCATCGAATCCATCCCCGGCGAGCAGGAGGTGTCCCTCTACAGCCAGGGCGAGTTCACCGACCTGTGCCGCGGCCCGCATGTGCCATCAACCGGCAAGCTCAAGGTGTTCAAGCTGATGAAGCTGGCTGGTGCCTACTGGCGCGGCGATTCCAGGAACGAAATGCTGCAGCGCGTGTACGGCACGGCCTGGGCCAAGAAAGAAGACCAGGACGCCTATCTGCACCGCCTGGAAGAGGCGGAGAAACGCGACCACCGCAAGCTGGGTAAGCTGCTGGACCTGTTCCACACCCAGGAAGAAGCGCCCGGCATGGTGTTCTGGCACCCCAACGGCTGGACCGTGTGGCAGGTGGTCGAGCAGTACATGCGGCGGGTGTTCCGCGACAACGGCTACCAGGAAATCCGCACCCCGCAGGTGATGGACCGCACCCTTTGGGAGCGCTCCGGGCACTGGGAAATGTACGCCGAGAACATGTTCACCACGCATTCCGAGTCGCGCGATTTTGCCGTCAAGCCGATGAACTGCCCCGGACACATCCAGGTCTTCAACCAGGGGCTGAAGAGCTACCGCGACCTGCCGCTGCGTTTGGCCGAGTTTGGCTCCTGCCACCGCAACGAGCCTTCCGGCGCGCTGCACGGCATCATGCGGGTGCGCGGTTTCACCCAGGACGACGCGCACATTTTCTGTACCGAGGCGCAGATCCAGGGCGAGGTGGCGGCCTTCATCGATCTGCTGCAAAAAGTCTATGCTGACTTTGGGTTCCACGAAGTGCTGGTGAAGCTCTCCACCCGTCCGGCCAAGCGCGTAGGCTCGGACGAGGCTTGGGACAAGGCGGAAGCGTCCCTGGAAACCGCGCTCAAGCTCAAGGGGCTGGAGTGGGAAGTGCAGCCGGGCGAGGGTGCGTTCTACGGGCCCAAGGTTGAGTTCTCGCTGAAGGATAGCCTGGGACGCGTATGGCAGTGCGGCACCGTGCAACTGGATTTTTCCTTGCCTTCCCGGCTGGATGCATCCTACATCGCGGAAGACAACAGCCGCCAGGTGCCGGTCATGCTGCACCGCGCCATACTGGGCTCGCTGGAGCGCTTTATCGGCATCCTCATCGAGCATTACGCGGGGGCTTTCCCGCTGTGGCTTGCGCCGGTGCAACTGGTGGTAATGAACATCACCGATCATCAGGCGGATTATGCCAAACACGTTGCCGACGAGTTGCAGAAAAACGGCTTGCGCGTGCAGATTGACTTGAGAAATGAGAAAATAAACTATAAAATTCGGGAACATAGTTTGCAAAAGCTGCCCTACCAGGTCATTGTCGGCGACAAGGAAGTGGCGGCGCAAATGGTTGCTGTGCGTGCCCGCAGCGGGGAAGATCTGGGACAAATGCCCCTGGATTCCCTGATTGCACGCCTCAAAGCCGAGGCGGACGCGACGGCTTGAATTGAGTGGGGAGGGCGTGATGTATTTCGCTTCGCGCCCGGTCTGCCGCCCTCACATTAACTGGATTTGGAGGTTTTACTATCGCTCAAGCAAAAGAGCAGCGACTCAACGACGAGATTACTGCGTCGGAAGTGCGCTTGGTGGGTTTGGACGGAGAGCAGTTGGGTATTGTGAACCTGGCAACCGCCCTGAACATGGCGGAAGAGGCGGATGTGGATCTGGTCGAGATCGCGCCGCAAGCTGCGCCGCCGGTGTGCCGCCTGATGGACTTCGGCAAGTTCCGCTACCAGGAAAGCAAAAAGCTGCACGAAGCCAAGCTCAAGCAGAAACAGGTGCAGGTCAAGGAAATCAAGTTCCGCCCCGGCACCGACGAAGGCGATTACCAGATCAAGCTGCGCAATTTGATCCGTTTTCTGGAGGATGGGGACAAGACCAAAATTACCCTGCGCTTCCGCGGACGGGAAATGGCACATCAGGAGATTGGCTTGCACCTCCTTAGGCGGCTTGAAGCGGATTTGGCCGAGCACGGCACCGTCGAGCAGTTTCCCCGGATGGAAGGCCGCCAGATGGTGATGATGTTGGGGCCCAAGAAAAAGAAGGTGTAGTTGTAGTAAGGCAATGTTGAATGTCGTGCGTTGAAGGTCTGTTCAACGTTGGACGTGAAGCATTCGAAGAAGTGGTGTCCGGGTTCCAGAAGCTTTCCTGTCAGGAAACACCCGGCGCCAGGCTAAAAAATGGAGTAATTCATGCCAAAGATGAAAACCAAGAGCGGCGCCAAGAAGCGCTTCAAGGCGCTCGGCGGCGGTGGCCTCAAGCGTAGCCACGCGTACATGCGCCACATCCTGACCAAGAAAACCACCAAGACCAAGCGCCAGTTGCGCGGCACGGCCATGGTGGATGCCAGCAACGTGCGCCAGGTGCGCGCCATGATGCCCTACGCCTAAGGAGAGCCGAGATGCCAAGAGTAAAACGTGGTGTAACGGCGCGCGCGCGTCACAAGAAAGTTCTGGACCTGGCCAAAGGCTACCGCGGCCGCCGCAAGAACGTATATCGCATTGCCAAAGAAGCGGTGATGAAGGCTGGTCAATACGCCTATCGTGACCGTCGCCAAAGAAAGCGCCAATTCCGTTCGCTGTGGATTGCGCGTATCAACGCAGCAGCGCGCGAATGCGGCATGCCGTACAGCGTGTTCATGAACGGCCTGAAGCGGGCTGCGATCGAGATCGACCGCAAGGTGCTGGCCGATCTGGCTGTGTTCGACAAACCGGCTTTCGCCAAGATCGCCGGACAAGCGAAGGCAAGCCTCAGCGCCTAACGCAAGCAGCGCAAGGAAAGGAGGCATTCATGCCTCCTTTTTTTTGCGGCGTCGCTCGCGCACGGTCATTGCTGAAATGACGGCGCGGTGGGATACATTCAGGATTTCTATCTGCAACCGTGAACGAACTCGACGACATCCAGAAACAGGCGCTCGATCTGTTCCAGAAAATGGGCAACGCGGCCGAGTTGGAGCAGGCCAAGGCCCGCTATCTGGGCAAGAGCGGTGCACTGACCGAGCTGCTCAAGCAACTCGGCAAACTGCCGGCGGAGCAGCGGCCCGCGGCCGGCGCCAAGATCAACGAGGTCAAGCAGCGGCTGGAGCAGGCGCTGCAAGAGCGGCGCGATGCATTGCAGGCACAAGCGTTGCGGGCGCAACTGGCGAAGGACTCTCTGGACGTCACGCTTCCGGGGCGCGGTATGGCCGTGGGCGGACTGCATCCGGTGACGCGGACGCTGGCGCGCATCGAGTCGTTGTTCCGCTCGATCGGGTTCGAGATCGCGGAAGGGCCGGAGATCGAGACCGATTTCTACAACTTCACCGCGCTCAATACCCCGGAGAATCATCCCGCCCGCTCCATGCACGACACGTTCTATCTGAAAGGCGGAACGCACCTGTTACGCACCCACACTTCACCGATTCAGATCCACTACATGCTGGAGCATCAGCCGCCGATCAAGGCGATTGCGCCGGGCCGCGTGTACCGTGTGGATTCGGACGCGACCCATTCGCCCATGTTCCATCAGGTGGAAGGGCTGTGGATTGATGAGCAGGTGAGCTTCGCGCAGTTGAAGGGGCTGGTGACCGATTTCCTGCAACGGTTTTTCGAAAGGGCCGACCTCAAGGTGCGCTTCCGCCCTTCGTTTTTCCCGTTCACCGAACCGTCTGCGGAGATGGATATGGGCTGCGTGTTCTGCGGCGGCAAGGGTTGCAGAGTGTGCAGCCATACCGGCTGGCTGGAGGTGGGCGGTTGCGGCATGGTGCATCCCAATGTGTTGCAGCATGTGAACATGGACAGCGAAAAATATCTCGGTTTCGCCTTCGGCATGGGACTGGACCGGCTCACCATGCTGCGCTACGGGGTAAACGATCTCAGGCTGTTTTTCGAGAACGATCTTCGCTTCCTCAAACAGTTCGCATAGTAGACCATGAAATTTTCCGAAAACTGGCTGCGTACCTTCGTCAACCCCGGCCTCAGCAGCGCCGAACTGGCCCACCGGCTCACCATGGCCGGTCTGGAGGTGGAAGCTCTGGAGCCGGTCGCCCCGCCCTTCGAGGGCGTGGTCGTGGGCGAGGTAATGGCGCTCGAAAAGCACCCGGATGCGGACCGGCTCCAGGTTTGCCGCATCAACGTCGGTGCCGAATCATTGTTGCAGGTCGTGTGCGGCGCCGCGAACGTGCATGTCGGCGCGCGCGTGCCGTGCGCCCAGGTGGGGGCGCAGTTGCCCGGAATCGCCATCAAGCGGGCCAAGGTGCGCGGCGTGGAATCCAGCGGCATGCTGTGTTCCGCCAAGGAGCTAGGTCTGGCGGAGGAGGCCGACGGCCTGCTGCTGTTGCCCGCCGATGCCCCAATCGGGGCGGACATCCGCGCCTACCTCGATCTCGACGACGCGCTGTTCACCCTCAAGCTCACTCCCAACCGTAGCGACTGTCTGAGCCTCGCGGGAGTGGCGCGGGAGGTGTCGGCGATCGCGGCGGCCAGCCTGGCAATGCCTGAGATCGGCGCGGCCGTCGCAGCCATCGGCGACACGTTCCCCGTTGCGGTTGCCGAACCGGCAGCATGCCCGCGCTACTGCGGCCGCGTCGTGCGCGGGATCGCCCCCGCCGCTCCAACGCCGGTGTGGATGTTGCGGCGCCTGGAACGCAGCGGCTTGCGCTCGATCAGCGCGGTAGTGGACGTGACCAATTACGTCATGCTGGAACTCGGCCAGCCCATGCACGCTTTCGATTTGCACAGCCTCGCCGGCGGCATTACGGTACGTTTCGCGCGGCCGCAGGAACAACTCAAGCTGCTCAACGAGCAGACCGCCACCCTGGATGCCGACATGCTGGTGATCGCCGATGCCGACAAGGCGTTGGCGCTGGCGGGCATCATGGGAGGGCTGGATAGCGCGGTGTCGGATGGTACACGCGACATCTTCCTCGAAAGCGCCTTCTTCAGCCCCGATGCGATCACCGGGCGGGCGCGCCGACTCGGCCTTTCCACCGACTCCTGCTACCGCTTCGAGCGCGGTGTGGATTTCGCCGCGACGCGCGAGGCCATGGAGCGAGCCACCGCCTTGATCCTGGAAATATGCGGCGGCGCCGCAGGCCCCATCGTCGAGGTGAGCGGCGAGCTGCCGCGGCGCGAGCCGATTCCGTTGCGCGTGGCGCGCGCCAGCCGCGTGCTGGGCATAGCCCTGGACGCGGCGCAGGTCGAAGCGCATCTGCGCCGCCTGCAACTGGGCTTTGCCTGGAGCGAGGATTGTTGCTTCGTAATCCCGCCCAGTTACCGCTTCGACCTGAGTATCGAAGTGGACCTGATCGAGGAGTTGGCGCGCCTTTACGGCTACGACAACATTCCGGCAACGCCACCGCGTGCCTCCCTGACGATACTGGAACAGCCGGAGAGCCGGCGCAGAACGGGCGAGCTCAAAGCCGCCCTCGCGGGGCGCGACTATCAGGAAATCATCAGCTATAGTTTCGTGAACGAGGCATGGGAAAGGGACTTCGCCGGCAACGACCATCCCCTTGCCCTGGAAAATCCCATCGCAAGCCACATGAGCGTGATGCGTTCGACGCTGATGGGTGGACTGGTCGAGGCTCTGCGCTACAACCTCAATCGCAGGCAGGAGCGGGTGCGCCTGTTCGAGTTCGGCTGCTGCTTCCTGGGCGGCAGCGGCGGGGAGGTCGGCGCGCAGCCGATGCGGGCCGCGGGCTTGTGCTACGGCGCTGCAAAACCCGATCAATGGGGCGAGGCGCAGCGTCCGGTCGATTTTTACGACGTCAAGGCGGACGTGGAAGCCCTGTGCTGGCCGCGTGTGCCGCGCTTTACCGCAGCGCAGCATCCCGCGCTGCATCCCGGGCAATCGGCACAGATTTGGCTCGACGATCAGCCGGTCGGCTGGATCGGCACGCTGCACCCGACATGGCAGCAGAAATATGATTTGCCGGCGAGCCCGGTGCTGTTCGAGCTGGAATTGGCCGCGCTCCTGGAGTGCCCGGTTCCGGCTTATGTCGAGGTTTCGAAGTTCCCGCCGGTGCGGCGCGATATAGCTGTCGTGGTGGACGAAGCGAGCGTGGTGCAAACGCTGCTCGACGGTTTGCGCGAGGCCAGCCCAAGCACCGTGATCGAGCTCGATCTGTTCGATGTTTACCGTGGCCAAGGCATTGATCCTGGGAAAAAAAGCCTTGCGTTTCGGGTGCTTATGCAAGATACTCGCAAGACTTTGACCGATGCCGAAGTGGATGAGGCCATCGCGCAACTGACCCAAATTCTAACAACACGCTTTAATGCAAAACTACGTACTTGAAGGAGTGGTTATGACGTTGACCAAAGCCGAACTGGCGGACATGCTGTTTGAAAAAGTCGGTTTGAACAAACGCGAAGCCAAGGATATGGTGGAGTCGTTTTTCGAGGAAGTGCGGGCTGCGTTGGAGACCGGCGACAGCGTCAAGCTTTCCGGCTTCGGCAATTTTCAACTGCGCGACAAGCCCCAGCGCCCGGGCAGAAACCCCAAGACCGGCGAAGAGATCCCTATCACCGCGCGGCGTGTGGTGACGTTTCACGCCAGTCAAAAGCTGAAGGCCATGGTGGAAAAGTCCTATGCCGGAAATAGCGCCGAAGGCTGACCTGCCGCCGATTCCCGCCAAGCGCTACTTCACCATCGGCGAGGTAAGCGAATTGTGCGGCGTGAAGCCGCACGTGCTGCGTTACTGGGAACAGGAGTTCACCCAGTTGAAGCCGGTCAAGCGGCGCGGCAACCGGCGCTACTACCAGCACCACGAGGTGCTGCTCATCCGCCGCATCCGCGAACTGTTGTACGAACAGGGGTTCACCATCAGCGGCGCGCGCAACCGGCTGGACGATCCGGAGCCCGCGCCGCCGAGCGAGCCCATTGCCGCCACCCGCGATGATCCGGACCATGGCTCCGCAATCAACTTGGCCATGGTGCGGAGGGAAATCACCAGCGTGCTGGAATTATTGCAGTTGCCGAGCCCTTCTATCTAGCCTGCGACGGAGGTTCCCGCTATAATGGCCGACTTCGGGGCGTAGCGCAGCCTGGTAGCGCACTTCGCTGGGGGTGAAGTGGTCGGAGGTTCAAATCCTCTCGCCCCGACCAGATTCTGCAGGACAACTCACACAGTCATGATGCTCACACGAAGGACCGGGAAAGGAAATTCTGCGTGTCCTTTGCTGATTGTTTTGACCATCTACTCGGGAAGTGCCGATGCGGATCCTGCTCAGCAACGATGACGGGTACTTTGCTCCCGGGCTGGCCGTGTTGGCCGAGGTTCTCTCTGAACTAGCCGAGATCACGGTGGTCGCTCCCGAGCGCGATCGCAGCGGCGCCAGCAATTCCCTGACGCTGGACCGGCCCCTTACCCTGCGTCAAGCCCACAACGGTTTCTACTACGTCAACGGTACCCCCACCGACTGCGTCCATCTGGCCGTGACGGGGATGCTGGATGCACTGCCGGACATGATAGTCTCCGGCATCAATCATGGCGCCAACATGGGCGACGACACGATCTATTCGGGAACCGTTGCCGCCGCCACCGAGGGTTTTCTGCTCGGCATACCTTCAATCGCAATCTCGCTCGCAAGCCATACCGGCGGCCATTTCATGACGGCGGCCAGAGTTGCGGCCGAGTTGGTCCAGCGTTTTCAGCGACAGCCTTTTTCACAGCCGGCTCTGCTCAATGTCAATGTGCCGGATGTTCCCTACGATGAACTGCGGGGTACCGAAGTCACCCGTTTGGGCAAGCGCCACAAGGCGGAGCCCGTGGTGAAATCGCAGAATCCGCGCGGCCAAACGGTGTACTGGGTGGGTGCGGCGGGTGCTGCCCAGGACGCGGGCGAGGGTACCGATTTCCACGCCCTGTCGCGCAATTTTGTGTCGGTAACGCCGTTGCAGATGGATCTCACGCAGTTTGCCCAGTTGGGTGCAGTCGGCGAGTGGTTGCGGCCATGAGCGCACGCCACAGCGGCATCGGCATGACATCGCAGCGTACCCGTGCGCGCATGGTGGAGCGCTTGCGCAGCGAGGGTATCAAGGACGAGGTGGTCCTCGCCGCGATGGGCGCGGTGCCGCGCCACATCTTCGTGGACGAGGCACTGGCGAGCCGCGCTTACGACAACGTCTCGCTGCCGATCGGGTTCGGCCAGACCATTTCCAACCCTTACATCGTGGCGCGCATGGCCGAGTTGCTGCGCGCCGGCGGGGAGCTTGGCCGCGTGCTGGAGATCGGCACCGGTTGCGGTTACCAGGCCGCCGTCCTGGCGCGCGTGGCGCGCGAGGTGTATTCGCTGGAACGTATTGCCCCTCTCATTTCCAAGGCGCGTGTACGCCTGCGCGAATTGCGCGTCGCCAACGTCAGGGTGAAACATGCCGACGGCAATCTTGGTTTGCCCGAGATTGCGCCGTTCGATGGCATTGTTTTCGCCGCCGCAGCCACGCATATCCCGCAGGAGTTGCTGAAGCAACTGGCCGTGGGCGGCAGGATGGTGCTGCCTCTGGGCAGCGGGGAGCAGCGCTTGACCGTGGTGCAGCGCGGTCCGCAGGGATACACCGAGTCCACGCTGGAACCCGTGAAGTTCGTGCCCTTGCTGCTGGGTGTGGCTTGAACCGAGTCTGGATGAAAGCCACTTGGCTGGCTTTCATTGGCGTGTTCGTGGCGGGTTGTGCCGCGACTGGGTCTGCACCGGTTTCCGAGCGCCTGCAGAGTGCCAAGAAAACGGCGGCGAAGCCCAGGGCGGTCGCCAAGGAACCTGACTGGCGGCCCGAAATATATACCGTGCAAAAGGGCGATACGCTTTACAGCATCGCGCTGGAACACGGCATGGATTACCGGGAACTTGCCGAGGCGAACGGCGTCGAAGATGTGAACGTCATTCACGTCGGCCGGCAGCTTAGGCTCAAACCGGCCGCGCAGGCGGCGCTGACGGTTCCGCTGAAGGCGGCGCCGGCAGTGGAGGGCAGGCCGATCGGTGGCGACCTTCCCAGCGTCAAGAACGCGCCGAAGCCGCTCAAGCTGGCTTATTCGGAGAAAGCGGTGGCGCAGTTGGAGGGGCAGTCGGCTGCCGTGGCGGCGCCGAAATCCGAGCCGGCCCCGGCCCCTGCGAAACTCGCGAAGGCCGAGCCCCGCCCTGCCGAGTTTGCCAGAGAGAGCAGCGGCGACGACGATCAGGTCGATTGGGGCTGGCCGGTGAACGGCAAGGTGATCGCGGGTTTTTCCGACAGCCAGAACGGCAAGGGAGTGGATATTGCGGGCAAAGCGGGTCAGCCCGTATTCGCCTCCGCTTCCGGCAAGGTCGTTTACAGCGGCAGTGGTCTACGCGGGTACGGGAAATTGATCATCATCAAGCACAACAAGACCTATCTGAGCGCTTACGCCCACAACAGCCAGATACTGGTGAAAGAGGGGCAGGCGGTCGCCAAGGGGCAGGAAATTGCGGAAATGGGCGACTCGGACGCCGATCGGGTAAAACTCCATTTCGAAATCAGGCGGCTTGGCAAGCCGGTCGATCCGGCGAAGTATCTTTCCAATTAGATATCCCCATGGGCGGCGACAACTACCAGGACGAAGACGGCGGATCGATTGAAGATGAGCTGAGTCCGGTGGAGCGCGAGGTTTCCTCCGACAGCGACGGCTTCGCCGACGACGCGCAGGTCGACGTCACCCAAATGTATCTCAACGAGATCGGGCGCAATCCGCTGCTTACGGCCGAGCAGGAGCAGCGTCTGGCGCGCCGCGTGCGGGCCGGGGATTTCGCGGCGCGGCAGAAAATGATCGAGCATAATCTGCGCCTGGTGGTGAACATCGCCAAGCACTATGCCAACCGTGGCATGGTGCTGCTGGACCTCATCGAGGAGGGCAACCTTGGCCTGATGCATGCCCTGGAAAAATTCGACCCCGAGCGCGGTTTCCGCTTCTCCACCTACGCTACCTGGTGGATACGGCAAAACATCGAGCGCGCCATCATGAACCAGTCGCGCGCCATCCGCCTTCCGGTGCACGTCATCAAGGAACTCAATATCTACCTGCGCGCGATGCGCTACCTGGAAGGCAGGGGCGAACAGGAGCCCAATGCCGAGGACGTCGCATACCTGCTCGGCCGTCCGGTGGAAGACGTGCGGCGCATATTGAAGCTGAACGAGCGCATGGCCTCGCTGGACGCGCCGCTCGACATCGACCCCGGCCTTTCCATCGGCGAGGCGATCCCGGACGAAATGTGCCAGATGCCGGACGACCTGCTGCAGCGAGCCGAAGTGGAAAACCTTGTGCAGCAATGGCTGGAACAATTGACGGACAGGCAGTGCTGGGTGATCGAGCGGCGTTTTGGCCTCAACGGCTCGGAGATATGCACCCTGGAATACCTGGCGGAAGACCTCGGGCTGACCCGCGAACGGGTGCGCCAGATTCAGATGGAAGCGCTACAGTGCCTGCGCCGCCTGCTCAATCGCGCGCGGGTTTCCAAAGACAGTTTGCTTTAGCAGGCTGTTTCGAGCGAGCCGGGCTGCGATGAACCCATATTTTGTCCATTGGAATGCTCGTGCATGTAGGAGCGCCGCCCCCGGCGCGAATGCGGCCGCAAATTGCGGCGAGGGCGCCGCTCCCACAGTGGCGTTTTGGCTCGAATGGATAATCCTAAAAACCGCAGTTCGTTCACCACAGAGTCACAGAGGCACTGAGTAATGGGGTTCGCAGGGATGGGCAACGCGTTGCCCAACTCGCAAAACAATAGGTTGCCGGAAAATTTACGGTCACCAAACTGGTGAACGATGTGCACAGGATTTTTTCCTTGTTTTTGCGAGTTGGGCGATAAAGCCGCCCATCCCTGCCTACCCCGTTTCAACTCTGTGCCTCTGTGACTCTGTGGTGAAC